>Ga0070733_10000043_pt1 | contig 137079 bp, 131 predicted proteins | sample Coa_R1_9_FD_66450 | JGI IMG/M metagenome (GOLD analysis project Ga0070733, IMG submission 66450) | Surface soil microbial communities from Centralia Pennsylvania, which are recovering from an underground coalmine fire - Coalmine... | ecosystem: Environmental > Terrestrial > Soil >...
GAAGATGGGCGTGGGGCAGGATGAGAAAGCGGCAGTGGTTGGCGATGAGCTGAAGGCGCTGATACTGCAGGAGTGGGGGCCAGCCGATAAAACGGTCTGGAGGCCGGTACTTGAGGGCCGCCGCAGGCCAGCCAAGCAGGGCAAACCACTCTCCGGCGCCGCTCGGCCACATCGCGACTCCCCACCCGGCGCGAGAAGCCCAGGTAGTGATGCTGGCGCATCAGCTCTTCCCAGCGCTCCCCCGTGAGAATCGGCCGAACGATGATTTCCTTCAGGAGGCCCTGATGGACCCTTTGAAATTCCACACCCGAAGGTTAACCCATTCGCAGGAACAAAGTTCAGAGAAAAATGAAAAGACTTCAATCACCACGACTTATCTAAAACATTGGCGTAGTCCTGGGGTCGATCCCGCGTCCGAAGATGATCATGGGCTGCTCGGGCGAACTTTAATCGCCTGCAGGAAGGCTCGGTCAAAAGGATTCAACTCAGTGCTGGGCGCACCGTCATCGGAAGGGGCTTCCAGGGGGGGAGCTTCCATGTCTTTCTTCAGAATGCGGGTGACCGAGGCAAGGACCAAATCTACGCGATATCCTTTCCGCTCGATCTGTTGAAGGGCCTCCTTGATCTCCGGGCTCTCCGAAAAGAGGGTGCTGATCTTCTCAGCGAGTTCCTTGACCATCTCCTGTAGCTTCTCATCGTCATTTTCCGGTGCCATCTTCAATGCCTTTGGCTGACCTGGAACCCCAAAAAACAGATCTCATTCCTGATCCGCAACCTTCCCCCTAATATACTGAAGTGCGAAAATGGATGTCAAGGTTTCGTAACGCAAGAATCAGGGATGAATCAGGATCGCCGGCCTCCCGCGCTCCTTTTGGAGTCAGCGGTGATCGTGAGGGAACCGCAGGACAGTCCACCGCGCCCTTGTATAATAGCTCCCATGGTTGAAGCGGATCGGGCCTGTGACCCGCATGCGGGCGTCCGCCCGCCGACGACCCTGCCTTCCCGACCGGATAAGGATCCCGGCGCCTCTGGAAGGAGGCCTTGAAATTCATCCCATCCTGCAGTATCATCAATTCGTCTTGGAGAAACCGCTCAACCCATACGCCGGGGGAGTCCCTGCTCTAACGGCCGCTCCCCCCTTCTCGTTCTTCGGTAGGGAGAGCCCTGTCATGATAACACTTAACAAGAGTTGTGTGGGTGGAGCGATCGTGAACGAAAGCCGACGTTGGGACGGAGCATTACGGGTAATGGGCGCTCTGCGCTACCAAAAGGAGCAGAAGGGCCTGGGCATGACCCCTCTGACGGTCTGCTCCGGTCGCCGCACCCGACGGTACTCCGGAATTGCCGAAGAGAATCGGAGCCACATCTAGAAACGGCCCTACGACGCCTCCCATCGCTTCTTCCCGCATGTTTCGGGCTCGGACCATCAGGATCGCGCTTTCAGAGCACTGGATCGTTAATCACGGTCGACGGACCAAATTTCTTTGACAACAATGGATTGACTCACTATAATGATTTAGTTTTAGTAAAATGCAGAATGGACAACATAAATATTCGAAATTTTTCAATTATTGCTCACATCGACCACGGAAAATCCACACTGGCGGACCGCTTGTTGGAGATGACCGGCGCGGTCACGCCTCGCGAATTCAAGGATCAGCTCTTAGATGCAATGGATCTCGAGCGCGAGCGCGGGATCACGATTAAGGCCCACTCCGTTCGCCTTCAATACAAGGCACATAACGGCCAGCGCTACATCCTCAATCTGATTGATACACCCGGTCATGTTGATTTTACCTATGAGGTTTCCAGAAGCCTCGCCGCCTGCGAAGGGGCCCTCCTGGTCGTCGACGCCTCCCAGGGCGTGGAGGCTCAAACGATTGCGAATGCCCTTCTGGCGATGGAGAACAACCTCATTATCATCCCCGTGATTAATAAGATCGATCTGGCGAGCGCGGACGTCGAGCAGACCCGACGTCAGATCCAGGAGACCCTCGGCCTGGATGCCTCCCTGGCGGTCCTTGCAAGCGCCAAGGAGGGGAGGGGAACGGAGGAAATACTGGAGGCCATCGTTGATCGTGTTCCTCCTCCGGCGGGATCCGCGTCCCTTCCCTTGCGGGCGATGATCATCGATTCCTGGTTCGATAATTATCAAGGAGCCGTCATCCTCGTCAAGGTGGTGGAGGGGCACCTCTCCGTCGGGATGCACATTCTTTTCATGTCTAACCGCAAAGAGCATGAGGTCATGGAACTCGGCGTTTTCACCCCGAAGCCGAAGCCGATCGCGGAGCTTCATGCCGGAGAGGTCGGATATATCATCGCCGGGATTAAAAATGTGGCGGAGACCAAGATCGGCGATACGGTGACGGACGCGGCCCGACCGGCGGAGACTCCCTACCCAGGCTACAAGGAAGTCAAGCCCATGGTCTTCTGCGGTCTCTATGCGATCGACACCGGCCGGTTCGAGGACCTGAGGGAGGCCCTGGAGAAGTTGCGCCTGAACGACGCCTCCTTTTCTTATGAGCCGGAGACGTCTTTGGCTCTGGGGTTCGGTTTTCGCTGCGGTTTTTTGGGTTTACTCCATATGGATATCATCAAGGAGCGCTTGGAGCGGGAGTATCGGCTCGAGCTGATCTCGACCGCACCGACCGTGATCTACAAGGTGACCACGCAAAAGGGCGAGTTTCTGAACATCGACAATCCGGCCAAGCTTCCCGAGGCCGGGAAGATCGTTCTGCTTGAAGAGCCCTATATCTTCGCAACGATCATTACGCGGGAAGCGTATTTAGGTTCCGTGATCAAACTCTGCCAGGAACGAAGGGGAACACAGGTGGATCTCAAGTACCTCGACACCGAGCGGGTCCTGGTCTCTTACGAACTTCCGTTCAATGAGGTCGTACTTGATTTCTATGATCGCCTCAAATCGATCAGCAAGGGATACGCGTCGCTCGATTACGACCTCATCGGGTACCGCGAATCCGACCTGGTCAAAGTAGATGTATTACTAAACGGTGAGACGGTGGACGCACTCTCCTTTATCACCCACCGTGAAAAGGCCTATTCGCGCGGACGCCAGCTCGCCGAAAAGATGAAAGAGTTAATCCCACGCCAAATGTTTGAGGTCGCGATCCAGGCGGCCATTGGAAGCAAGATCATCGCCCGCGAGACGATCAGCGCAATGCGTAAGAACGTGACGGCGAAGTGTTACGGAGGGGATATTACACGAAAGAGGAAGTTATGGGAGAAACAAAAGGAAGGGAAGAAAAGGATGAAACAGGTCGGTCGAGTGGAAATCCCACAGGAGGCTTTCCTGGCCGTATTGAAGGTGCAAGAATAGCCCCCTCCGAACAAGCCAAAGGGAAATCGACAACCCGGGAGTATGCCGAAACTCTTATTATCGCATTGCTTCTGGCGTTGTTTATCCGGACGTTCGTGGTGCAAGCTTTCAAGATTCCATCAGGGTCGATGATTCCGACGTTGAAGATCGGTGATCATATTCTGGTCAATAAATTCATCTATGGAATCCGCCTTCCTTACTTCGATGTCGTTCTGGTTCCCGTCACTCGTCCCAAAAGGGGAGATATTATCGTTTTTAAGTACCCTAAAGATGAAGAGAAGGATTTCATCAAGCGGGTGATCGGAATGCCGGGAGACACCGTTGAGATTCGGAACAAGGACGTCTACGTGAACGGCCAGCTCTTAAAAGAGAACTATGTGATTCATCAAGACGGGGAGGGACCCCTCGCGAGAATCGTCCCCGAGCGCGACAACTTTGGCCCGATATCGGTCCCCATAGACGCCTACTTTGTAATGGGAGACAACCGGGATCAGAGCCTGGACTCCAGGTTTTGGGGATTTGTTTCCTTTAACAAGATTAAAGGCATGGCCTTCATCATCTACTGGTCGTGGGACGGACTGGACCGGTGGGTTCGCTGGGATCGACTCGGCAAGTTGATCCAAAATCCGTCGCGCAGTGGACTTCTGAATTAACCCAGGGAGTCGATTGAAGATCCATCCCCGTGCCTCGCACCTGAAGCGCTTTTTGTCCCGATTCTCCCGAGCCCGGGTGCTGGTCATCGGCGATTTAATGCTCGATCACTATCTGTGGGGCACCGTTCAACGAATTTCACCCGAGGCCCCGGTCCCCGTTGTCAACGTGACCTCCGATTCCGTGCGGCTCGGAGGCGCGGCGAACGTCCTGCACAACGTCGTGACGCTCGGGGGACAGGGAGCCATCTGCGGCGTGATCGGGGAAGATGAGGCCGGTAGACTCATGCTGAAGGAGCTCACCAACCTGGGCGTAGATACCGGCGGAATCGCAATAGAATCCAGGCCCACGACTCGAAAAACCCGGGTCATCGCCCACAATCAACAGGTTGTCCGCTTTGACCAGGAGAGCCGGATCGGCATCTCCTCCAAGAACCAGCGAAAGATCCTCGACTACATCAAGCAGCGAACGGACGACATCGACGTCCTGATCCTCTCCGATTATGCCAAAGGCGTCATCAGCCAGGATCTGGTTCGGGAAATCTCAGATTCCTCCAAGCGGCGGAAATGGCCGGTGATCGTCGATCCGAAGGTGCAGAACATCGGATTCTACCGAGGCGTAACCCTCATCACGCCCAATCATTTGGAGGCGTCTCAGGCCTCCGGGATTCAGATCGAAGACGATGACACCCTCCGGGAGGCGGGCAACGCCCTGCTCAACCGGTTGGAGGCCGAAGCGGTGCTAATCACCCGGGGCGAACAGGGGATGAGCCTCTTTGAGGCCACCGGCCGGGTAACCCATATTCCGACGGTGGCCAAACAGGTGTACGATGTGACCGGCGCCGGCGATACCGTGGTCGGCACGCTAGCCCTCTGCATCGCGGCCGGAGCGGACCTGGCCGATGCCTCGAGGATCGCCAATTACGCCGCCGGAGTCGTTGTCGGCCAGGTGGGGACCGCAGCCGTGCACAAGGAAGCACTCCTGGAGGCGTTGAAATGACCGGGGGGTCAGTGCTGGTCGTGATCCCTGCGCGATTCGGATCCACCCGGCTTTATGCGAAACCTCTCGCGGACCTCCTCGGTCGGCCCATGATCCAGTACGTCTATGAAGGTGCCCTGAAGGCCGAGCGCGTCGCGCAGGTCATCGTGGCCACCGACGACGAGCGAATCGAAAAAGCGGTGCGGTCTTTCGGCGGGGAGGTGATCCTTACTTCACGGGAGCATTCGACCGGTACGGACCGCGTCGCGGAGGTCGCCAAACAGTTTCCCCATCCCTGGATCATCAACCTTCAAGGAGATCTTCCCCTGGTCCATCCTGAGATGCTCGACGCGCTCATCGACCCCTGCGTGACGGAAAAAGTCGTCATGGGGACTTTGGCGCGAGAGATCACTGAGGAGGAGGAATTGTTGAGCCCCCATGTCGTCAAGGTGGTCATCGATTCGGATGGACGGGCACTGTACTTTTCGCGGTCGCCGATTCCTTATCTGCGCGACCCGGCGGCGACCGGAATGATCCTGCCGAGAACTTTTTTTAAGCACTACGGCATCTATTTCTATGGTCGAGACTTCCTCTTTGAGTTCACGCAACTTCCGAAGGGTCGTTTAGAGCAGATGGAAAAACTCGAGCAGCTTCGGGCATTGGAGGCCGGCCGTACGATTCGGGTCATCGAGACGCGCCGTGAGAGCTGGGAAGTCGATACGCCCGAGGATCTCGAAAAGGTGAAGGGAATCCTCAGCCGGGGAGGGAGGGTATGACCAAGTATATTTTCGTGACGGGCGGAGTGGTGTCCTCCTTGGGAAAGGGATTGGCCGCCGCCTCGATCGGAAACCTTCTGGAGGCACGGGGGCTTTCGATCACGTTTTTGAAATTGGATCCGTACATCAATGTCGATCCAGGGACGATGAATCCCTATCAACATGGCGAGGTGTTTGTCACCGAAGACGGGACCGAAACCGATCTGGATCTCGGCCACTACGAACGGTACACCTCGGTGAACATGCTTCGAGAGAACAATTACACCACCGGACGCATTTATTATACCGTCATCATGAAGGAGCGCAGGGGCGATTACCTGGGGGGAACCGTTCAAGTTGTTCCCCATATCACCGATGAGATCAAGCGATGCATCCTTTCCATCGGAAAGGGGGTGGACGTGGCGATCGTTGAGATCGGGGGGACCGTCGGGGATATCGAGAGCCTCCCTTTTCTGGAGGCGATCCGCCAGTTCCCCTTCGACGTCGGCCGGCAAAACGTCGTTTACGTTCATTTAACCCTGCTACCTTACATCAAGGCGGCCGACGAGTTGAAGACCAAACCGACGCAGCATTCAGTCAACAAGCTCCGGGAGATCGGGATCCAAGCCGACCTGCTGCTGTGCCGGACCGATCGCTTTCTTTCTCCGGAACTCAAGCGCAAGATTGCCCTTTTCTGCAATGTCAGCCCCGAGGAAGTGATCACGGCAAAGGACGTCGAAAGCATCTACGAGGTCCCTCTGCTCTTTCATCAAGAGGGGCTGGATGAAATCATCGTCCGCCGCCTCGGTCTGAAAAGCGCCGATCCGGACCTGACCGAGTGGACCCGGATCGTTGATCGTCTGCGAAATCCGGCTCAGACGGTCCGAATCGCAATCGTCGGAAAGTATATCGAGCTGAAGGAGTCCTATAAGAGTTTATACGAGGCGATTACCCATGGAGGCCTCGCCAATGATGCCAGAGTGGAAATCGATTGGGTCGATGCCGAAGGGGTCGAGCGCGAAGGAGCCAAGCGTTACCTGGAAGGGGTCCGAGGGATTCTGGTTCCGGGCGGATTCGGTAATCGGGGGATCGAGGGGAAGGTCGAAGCGATCCGATTCAGCCGGGAAGAGCGGATCCCTTTTCTGGGGATCTGCCTCGGGATGCAATGCGCGACGATCGAATTCGCACGAAACGTCGCCGGTCTGCGCAAGGCCGGCAGCTCGGAGTTTGATCTCTCCACGCCCGAGCCGGTCATCGATCTTCTCCCGGATCAAAGGTCAGCCGCCGACAAGGGAGGAACGATGCGTCTGGGGGCGTTTCCGTGCCGGTTACGCCCCGGAAGCCTGGCAAGTCAGGTTTACGGAACGACCGAAATTCAGGAGCGCCATCGGCATCGGTACGAATTTAATAATAAATACCGTGAGGTCTTGACCCGGGCCGGGCTAATCGTCAGCGGTGTCTCTCCGGACGACCGACTGGTTGAGATCATCGAGCTGGCTGACCATCCCTGGTTTTTGGGTATGCAATTTCACCCCGAGTTTAAGTCGCGACCTCGTCAACCTCATCCGGTTTTTAGAGGGTTTATCGGCTCTGCACTCGCCTACGGTGCCAAAGAACGGGAGTAGACCGGCGGGTCTCCGGCGGTTGCTGCACGTCGGGCCTTTTTTCAGAAGGACGCATTCTATTTTTAAAGCGATGGAGGTATGACGACGCCAAAGGAAATCCTCGTCGGAGGGGCCCGTTTCGGGAGCCGACTTTTCCTCATTGCGGGACCCTGTGTGATTGAAGGGGAGGAAATGGCGCTTCGGATCGCCGAAAAGATGCTGAAGGTGACCTCCCTGCACGGGGTGCCCTATATCTTCAAGGCCTCGTACGACAAGGCCAACCGCAGTTCAATCCGTTCTTTTCGAGGGGTCGGAATGAACGAAGGGTTACGGATCCTGGAACGGGTCCGGCAGAAAGTGGGCGTCCCGGTCCTCTCCGATGTCCACTCGCCCGAAGAGGCGAGAGAGGCGGCGGAGATCCTGGATGTACTCCAGGTCCCGGCCTTCCTCTGCCGCCAGACCGACCTGCTGGTCGCCGCGGGAAAGACCTCCAAGGCGATTAACGTCAAGAAGGGCCAATTTCTCGCCCCATGGGAAATGAAGAACATCGTGGAAAAAATTGAGTCGACCGGAAACCCCAATCTCCTCTTGACCGAGAGGGGAACGACGTTTGGATACAATAACCTGGTTTCCGATATGCGGTCCATACCGATCATGAGCGGGCTGGGCTATCCGGTGGTCTTCGATGGAACCCACAGCGTGCAGCTTCCGGGAGGCGCGGGGAGCAGCTCCTCCGGGCAGCGGGAGTTCGTGGCTCCGCTCTCTCGCGCCGCCGTCGCAGCCGGCTGCGACGGACTTTTCTGGGAAGTCCATCCTGATCCCGACTCCGCCCCGTCGGACGGACCGAATATGCTCGACCTTCGGCAAGCTGAATCACTCCTCGGCGAGGTTCAACGCATCGCACTCGCTCTACAGGGGAACGACCGGAACCAAAGCCAAAACCCGATCCGGATCCGCTCATGAAGGATTGCCCCGGATGATCATTTCGCATGGAAAGCGGGTTTTGCAGATCGAGGCGGAAGCGATCTCGGCCCTGGTCGATCGGCTTGACGATCGATTTGAGCGGGCGGTCGAACTCTGCTATTTCTGCAAGGGAAGAATCGTGGTCACGGGGATGGGAAAGTCCGGCTTAATCGCCAGGAAGATCTCGGCAACGCTGGCCAGCACCGGAACAACGGCGTTTTTTCTCCATCCCGCGGAGGGAAGCCACGGAGATTTCGGCATGGTCTCGAAGGAAGATGTCTTCATCGCCCTCTCCAATAGCGGTGAGACCGACGAGGTCCTTCGTCTGCTTCCATCCATCAAACGATTGAATCTCGGTCTGATCGCTCTCACCGGAAATCTTCGCTCGACGCTGGCGAAAATGAGCGATGTCGTATTGGACGTAAGCGTGAAAGAAGAAGCCTGCCCGCTCGGCCTCGCCCCCACCGCCAGCACGACGGCGGCGCTCGCGATGGGAGACGCCCTTTCGATCGCCCTTCTTCAGAAGCGAGGATTCCAGCGGGAGGACTATGCCGAATTTCACCCCGGTGGCGCGCTCGGGAGGCGCCTTCTCGTCCGGGTCCAAGACGCCATGCACCTGGGGGCCGATATCCCGATCGTTGACGGGGGAACGCCCATGAAGGACGTCATCCTCGAAATGACGTCCAAGAAACTCGGGATCACGACCGTCCAAGATCCGCAGGGACATCTCCTGGGGGTGGTGACCGACGGGGATCTGCGCCGCGTTTTTATGAATCGGGAATCGGAAATCTTCAGTCTGAAGGCCGCGCAAGTCATGACGACGCATCCGAAGACGATTTCCAAAGAGGCGCTGGCGACGCAGGCGATCCAAATTATGGAGCAGTATTCGATTACGGCATTGGTGGTCGTCACAAAAGAGGAGCGCGTGGCGGGAATTGTTCACTTGCACGACCTTCTCAAATTGGGAGTGGTGTAATCCTGAATTTTTCCGAACCCTCTCTTTCGGCAAAATCAGGATGAGTCGTTCATGGCGACGCTAAAGGCCCGAAGGGAGTTCCTGTTGGAGCGAGCCCGGCAGGTGCGCTTTCTCCTTTTGGATGTGGACGGGATCTTGACCGATGGAAGCCTCTGGAGAGATGCCCGGGGTCGGGAGATCAAGAGATTTTCCGTCTATGACGGGCACGGTATCCGCCTGCTCCAGGAGATCGGCATGGAGGTGGGTCTGCTCTCCGGCCGCCGCTCGGAGGCCGTCACGGCCAGGGCTAAAGAGCTGGACATCCGGGAAGTCCATCAAGGAATCGGAAATAAGCTTAAGATTTACGAGCGACTCAGGAATCGACTCGGGCTCTTCGATTCAGAAATCGCTTATATGGGCGACGATCTGCCCGATCTGCCGATTCTTCGGCGGGCGGGCCTTTCGATCTCGGTTCCAAACGCGGTTCTAGACGTCACCCGCCTGGTCGATTGGGTGACCGAACGTCGGGGCGGGGAGGGCGCTGTTCGGGAGGTCGCGGACCTTCTGTTGGAGGCGCGCAAGCGGGAATGGCGGCACACTGGCAAAAGCAAGCGATCCGAGGCCTCGTCTTCTGGGGCTTGAAGGGTGCGGCCCTGTTCAGCCGAGTCCTCCCCTGGAAGGTCGGGATCTGGTTGGGCGGGCGCCTGGGGATCGTGAGCTCCTATCTCCTGACGAAGGAGAGAAAGCGGGCAAAAGAAAATCTCGCCGCGGCCCTGGGAGACGAAAAATCTCCCAAGGAACTCGCCGCCATCCTGCGTTCGAGTTTCGAGAACTTGGGGAAGGGCCTGATCGAGATTCTCAAGATGTCACACCTTCGTCGAGAAGAGCTGGAAGCGCTGGTGGTATTCGAGGGTGAAGAGCACCTGAAGCGGGCCTATGCCGAAGGGAAAGGGGTCATTCTGATCACGGGCCACATCGGCAACTGGGAGCTCCTGGGAGCGGTTCTGGCCCTCAGGGGATATCCGCTGAGCGTCATCGCGGCACCCCTGTACGACCCAAGAATCGATGAATGGATCGCCCGCTCCCGGGAGCGCTTCGGGGTGCAGACCATTTCCCGGGGAACGCCCTCTTCGTCGCGAAAGATCCTGTCCGTCCTTCGCGGGAAGGAGGTGTTGGGCCTCCTCATTGATCAGGACACCCGGACGGAGGGGGTGTTCGTCGATTTCTTCAATCGAAAGGCTTATACCCCCTCGGGAGCCGCAGGGTTGGCCCTTCGAAGCGGGGCGATTGTCCTGACCTGTTTTATCGTCCGGCTACCGGGAAATTACCATCGTATCATCCTCCGGGAGCCGCTCGAGATGATCTCCAGCGGGGAACACGATCGCGACCTTCTTCTGAACACGGCCGTTTTCACGCGAGCCATCGAAGACTGTGTTCGCCAGCACCCGGATCAGTGGGTCTGGATGCACCGACGGTGGAAAACGGAGGCCTGAGGGCGGATCCGACATTCCGGCCCCGCGTTTGGATTGTCTTAAAAACCCTTTAGGAACGTCCATGAACCTTCCCAATATCCTGACTTCGATCCGTATCGGCCTCATTCCGGTCTTCGTCCTGTTCTTCTATTGGCCTTATTGGATTCCGATCCTTCCGGCGTTCGTCTTTTTGGCCGCGTCCCTAACCGACCTGCTCGATGGCTATCTGGCCCGCCGGAGGTCGCAGATCACCAATCTTGGAATCATCATGGATCCGATCGCCGACAAGCTCCTGGTTCTCTCGGCGATGATTCTTTTGATCTCCTCCGGCCGCGTTCCCCCCTGGATGGCGATCGTGATCATCGGGAGGGAGTTTGCCGTGACCGGCCTTCGGGCCGTGGCCGCCAGTGAAGGGGTGATCATTCAGGCCGAGTGGGGAGGGAAGTGGAAGGTCGGCCTTCAGGTCGCAGCCATCTTCCTGTTGATTCTTCGTGAGAATTTCATGGGGATTCTCCTTCTCTGGGGCGCTATGATCCTCGCCATTCTTTCCGCATATCAATATTTTGTCCAGTACGGTCGCTCGACCGGTTTTCAAAAAACAGAATAGCGGCTATACTTAACCAATGAAAGTTCTCTTCATCTTGGTCACGGCCTATCTTCTCGGTTCGATCCCGTTTGGTCTATGGGTTTCCCTTTGGGGTAAGGGGATCGACCCGAGGACTTCCGGGAGCGGGAACATCGGCGCCACCAATGTTCTTCGAACCGTCGGTAAGGCGGGGGGTGCACTTACTCTCCTGGGAGACCTCGGTAAGGGCTATCTTGCAGTCCTGTCGGCCTCTTTATTGGGAGGAGGGGAGCCTTGGCGTTTTGCTGCGGGGCTGGCCGCGATTATCGGCCACGTTTTCCCCGTTTTTCTGAAATTTCGCGGCGGCAAAGGAGTGGCAACCGCCTTCGGCGTACTGCTCGCCACCTCTCCATGGGTCGCCCTGTGGCTCTTTTGTCTCTGGTCCGCGGGCTTTGGAATCATGGGGATCTCCTCGGTGGGCGCGCTTTTAGCGTTCGGGGCGCTGCCGATCCTGGCGCTCCTTTTCGATGGGACCGGGCTGTTTCTCCTGTTCGCCCTTTTGACCTCCGCACTGATCTACCTGAAGCACATCCCCAACATTCAACGACTCATCAAGGGTACCGAAGCAAGAATCCGAGCGTAGTCCTTCGCGCGATCGTTTCCGCCCTTCTCCTTCTCATCCCTTCGACCCCGCTCTCCTTTGCGCAGCCCGCCGCGCAGCAGATGAACGTCCAAGCCGGAGCGGACACATTGGAGTTTCCGGTCAAAGGTCTATCCGACCTGGACGACGCCGCCTTCGCGCAGGCCGGCACAAGATTGCTCACCTACACCGCGCAGCGCGGCGCAGGGGGACTGGAGATCCTGGCCGCGGCCGTCCTGCGGGAGGGAGAATCGGCGCTGGCGGAAGGAAAGACCGAACGAGCACTGGCCCTCGGAGAGCTTGCCAAACGGCTCTGTCCCCATCTGCCAACCCCTTACTTTTTTACCTCGCGGGTGATCGCAAACCAGGACCAGAACAAGGTCGTCCTCATCGCGCAGGAATATCTCCTGGGCTGGTGGGAACTCCTTCATCATTTCTGGTTTCTATTCTTTGCGTTTGAGTTCGTGATCTTTCTGATTCTTTCGGCGTTTCTCGCGACAGCGGCTACGGTCATCCTCTTTTCGGTCGTCGCCTATTGCTCCCGATGGCTTCATGAATGGAGGGAGAGGACCGGCGGACTCTTCCGCGAGTGGATTCTCTTTCCGATGGTCCTTTGGCTTCTTTTTCTCCTGCCGGTCTTGAGCCAAGGTCTATTTTGGGGATTGTTCGTCTGTACATTTCTCTTCTGGTCCTACTATTCCTACAAGGAGCGGCTTCTGGTCTCCGTTTTGATTGTTGTGATCGGCCTGAGCTTCCTCTTTCTCCCGTATCTCGTCTCCTTTCGCGCCGCCAAAAACTCTCTCCTCTTGACCTACATGGTTAAAAATCAAAGAGAGGAGGGATCGACCTATCTCCCCGACGATCAACAGATCCAGAAGGAGGACCCTGATTCGTGGGTGCCCTATTTCATCCTCGCCAGCATTCATGCCTCGCAGAGCGATTTTCAACAAGCCCTTCTCCTCGAAGAGGAGGCCGACAAGAAGCAGCCCGCTTCGCCCCTCATCCTGAACAACCTTGGGAACATCTACTTCTATCTGAAACAATATGACAAAGCGATCGAGTCGTACCAGGCGGCGGCTCAGGTGGATCCTCAGTTGGCCCTTCCCCGATACAACATGAGCCAGGCCTACCGGGAAAAGTTGATGTTTGAAGAAGGAGAGAAGCGCTACCACGAGGCCCAGGATGTGGATCGAAAGAGCACCGACGCCTTCACGCGCGTCACGGCCCAGAATCCGGGGCGACCGGTGGTCGAGGGACATCTCGCCCTAAAAGACCTCTGGAAAAAGGCGATCGATTCCAATCATGGACAGGCATTGGCCGAAGTGATTTGGAAGGCCCTTTTCGGCCCTCTTTCCCTCAGGATCTCTCCGCTGCTCGCCGTCGCATGGTTAATGGGTCTCTTCTTTAAGGACAGCTCCAGAGTCAGAAAGCGTCTGCCGACCACCTGCCAATCGTGCGGGCGATCGATTTGCAATCGATGCCAAAGGCAGCTTTTTGACTTCAAGGTATGCAATCCATGTTGGAGCAGCCTCAAAATCATGAGAAAGCGGACCGAAGTCTCCCCACACATCCGGCGAGGAGATCGGAATTACAACGCGGGACTCCTCCTCTCCTTTCTCCCCGGTGGCGGCCATCTCTATTTACGGGAGACCTTCAAGGGCATCGGTTTGGTCGGCGCCTTCTTTCTTCTCCTGGGGTATCGGTTTTTCGGGGGAATATTCCATCCGAATTTAATGTGGCACCTTGATGATCAAAGGGTCATTTGGGTCACCTTCATGGTGCTGCTGCTTTACCTGATCTCGATCGTGGATATTTGGCGAATGAAAGCACTGGAAAGGACCTAGGATGGCTCTGCAGGGCCAGATCAAAGAATTCGGTCTGACGGAAATATTTCAGTTGATTCAGATTCAGAAACGAGAGGGGGCCCTCAGACTTCGCAACGCGAAATCCGAGGCCATTCTGCTCTTTGACGGGGGCGCCGTGGTGATGGCGAAATCGGCGACCGAAGACGAGTGGATGTCTGTTCTCAGCCTGTTGGCCGCGGCGAACAAGCTGACGCCTCAGCAGGTCCAGGAGGCCCTTCGCGAAGAAAAGAGGGGAGCCGTCGTGGAACTCGGTCCATTCCTCGTGGAAAAGGGGTGGATCACCCGAGAGGAAATGGAACAGGCCTGTAAGCTTTTCGTTCAGGAGACGCTCTTTGATCTTTTTTCGTGGAAATCGGGGGCCTATGAGTTCGAGCCTCGGCCCGTCACCTACAACAAGAACTACTTTTCGAAACTGAGCTCCGAATTCATCATGATGGAAGCGGCCCGACGCCTCGACGAGTGGCCGCGACTCGTGAAGGAAATTCCGAGCAAAGGGATGGTCTTCGAAGCGACCGGAAAAGAACTCCTTGTGCCTGCATCTGAACCGACGGATGCCACCAAGAGTGAGGCTTTTTCGTTTGAGGGACTCGAAGCGGCCGGAAATGAGAGCTCCAATCTGAGCCCCGAGGTGCGCCGCGTCTTTGAGTTGGTCGATGGAAAAACAGCCGTCTCCACCCTCGTCTCGCTCTGTTTGATGGGAGAATTCCAGGTCTACCGCGCGCTCGGCCAACTCAAAGAGGGCGGATTCATTCAGACGGTCCATATTCCCGTAACCGCGGCGATCGAAAGCCCGCAGCGCATCGGCGTGGAGGCGCCGCTCAAACCATCGTATGGATTCGGCCGTCACACCGTTTGGATCCTGCTCAATGGAATTCTGGGTCTCCTGCTGGTCCTGTTGATCTTTCTTTCGGTAAAAAAGATCAATTTCAGAGCGCCGGTCTACATGAACGCGTTCAGACCCTTTCATGAACTGGTCATCGGGGAGAAACTCGACCGGGTTCAATATGCCTTACACCTCTATCACCTGCGCTACCGCGCCTTCCCGAACTCGCTGAGTGCCCTCGTCTCGGACGGAGATCTCTCTGAAGCGGACCTCCTTGATCCTTGGGGTCAGCCCTGGGATTTTCAATTGACACCCTTCGGCTTCCTCCTGGATTCCCGCGGAAGATCCCTTCCCTCCGATTAAACTAGTATTGCGACACATTAATTTTGCAATATTGTAATGCTGACGTTACCATCTTATCCGCCTGCAAGCCCATGGTGCTGAACTCATTGGAGAGATAGTTCAATACGAAGACGTATACCTACTCTGTTACGTTCGTGGTCCTGAAGGCATTCTCATTGCTCTGGCTGAGCCGCTCCGCTGAAAAGCTTCAACAATTACGGTCAAACGATACAGGAAGGTTTAGACAGCGGCCCTGAAACAGCCTGGGACATGGAGGAGGTGAAGCGGGAAGGGCGAACGAGCCGCCGCGCTCGGCAAGCCGCATATGGAGTGGGTTCTCTGAGATTAGCCACATAGTGCATGGCTTTTTCTAATTGCCATCTGTAAAGCAAATGTCCAAAACACGGATTAAGAAATTCGTTCGGAAGCACAAGCTGACTCTGGACGAACTCGCGAAACGATGACCGAAACGCCCGAATGAATGGCCCGGCAGCTATGAAGATATTTTAGCCCGTCTGGAGGATGCTATGAAGAAAGGCTCAATAACGCTCGGTGCACCAGTGGGACCTCGAATCGCGGAAAGGGCGCGATAAATATACAGGACCCGACCACATTACCAGTTGACTAGATTTGTATTCTGTCCTTGGCGTGCGTTTTTTACATTTTGGTGTACTGACGCCAGGAACGGACCTTCTCGGACGCGGTGAAATCAAAACCACCCCAACCTGTTCGATGAGAATCGAAATGAGCACTCGATTTTGATTGACCGGATTCGATCGTTATCTTATAATCACGTCGTTTTTAAACGACGGTTCCTCTCAATTTTAGTTAAAGTTGACATAATATACATTATCAGACGTAGCGGGCGGAGCCCAGAAAGGTTTGCCCATGTACGAATTCTTCGGTCAATGGCTTCGCGTGCAGCGACTGCGCGCGCATCTCTCGCAGGAGGAAGTCGCTCTCGCCCTTGGATTTAAACGCCTTCAGGTCTATTCGAACCTTGAGCGCGGGAAGATGGCGCCTCCGATGCTCAAATGGCCCCGAATCTGCCAGGTCCTCCGAATCGATTACCCCGAGTTTATCGAGGTGCTGAGACTATATCAGCCGGAGAAAGTGGAAGAGTACGAGGAATTTCTCCGCCACCTCCAGGAGGCGGATTCCGCTGGATTGGTTGCCTCCTGAACTCTGACCCGATCCGGGAAGCGCCTTGGGATTCTCCGAAGTTCGGCGAATGCGGGGTTGATCGGGTCCGATCCTGTTAATCTCCTTTTCTTTCAATGTAGTTCGTCTAAAACTTATCGTAGTAGATTAGAAATTATTTTTGCGGTGATGGACCTTTCATGTGGACCTTGAAGTCGTTTTCAAGCCGTTGGTGGGTCTATTATGAAGGATTCCGGGAAGGCTTGGCCGGTTTGGCTGAACGGGTCAACGCCCATGTCGAGCAAACGAAGCTGCTTCTCTCCATATCTGAACTGGAGGGTTCTCTGGCTCATGAGTTGGCCGCCCTCGGCCGACGCATTCATGAGAAAAAGTTAATCAAGCGAGATGCGCTGCTCGGAGATCCGAGGGTGCAGAAGATTCTGTCAAATGCAGGGGGTCTTCGCAAGGAGATCCGGGAACTGGAACGTCAGGCCAGTCAAATCGCCCAGGACGAACTCTCGGACATACTGCTCGATTTTCAGCAGCGCCTCCGAGACGGAGACAGGATCATCCGCCGGTGGACGGTTGTTTCGGATTCTCCGTGCCTCGGAAGAGAGGTGGGCGAGCTCAGGTGGGTGGAAGGGGTCTTCTTGCTTTGTCTCGTACGCCAAGAAAGGATCCACTCTCCCTCGGAGAGCCTGCATCTATCTGTGGGGGATACCCTTTGGGTGGTCGGGCCGGTCTTAGATGTCGACGCCCTTCGCCCCAGGATCATTGGTTAGACTTCCGGCATCGAGGTGTAACGGCACAGAAAACATGCTCCAGCGGCTCAGGCCACACTCCAGTGCTCCGGCAGGATCTCTCCCAGAAGGTTCCGGTCATCTTTTGACACCGGTCTATACGAGAAACCTTCTATCCCACATACGCTCAGGCAGCAGGGGGATTGAGCCGCACCTTTAGGCGCCTTTACGATAGAACCGCCCTGTCTCTGAACCGGATGAAATGCCGCGCCAATAGTCTTCCAGGATAAAGAACCAGCGTATTGCCCGATTCCGAAGCATCGGGGACCCATAATCCGAGCACACGAGCGCTGTGGTACGCGGCTTTTGCCAGAGACTGAGGAGTCTCATAGGCACCGGGTGTTTCTCTGGTTTTGGTTAACCGATTCGGGAGGAGTTCAAAGGTCTTCAGATGGTCGGGGTCGGTTAAATCGAGGATATCGTCCACCTCGATGTCAAAGCGGATCAGAACATAGGGGACTCTCCGCCCTGTGAGGAGTCCCCGTTTATCGAGAGTCGCCCTGCAGACCTCCGCGCGATCTGCGAAATAGAGAGCGCCAAACTCGTTTGAAATGTTGTAACGGTTCTCGAAACGGTAGGAAGGTCCATCCTCAAGCGCATAAATCGTGGCGGGTTCCGGAACCGCACGATAAAAGAGACCCTTGATCGCCCGAAGCGGGACTTCTTTAATCCGGTCCCCAAAGACGCTCCCAAGCTCGGGGGTCACAAAGGCAATCCATAGGCCGCCTTTCCCAACTCTTCACGAACGATATCAAATCCATGGGGGTCTAATATCAACCGGATCGGAATTGAGCCTCCGAGGGCCTGGTTCTTTTCGTGAAACCAATCAGCGATCGCCTCGGGTTTCAGAGACTTCTTTGCAATCTCGATCAATTCTCCAAGCTTTATCAATGGGTAATGCTGTGGTGGCGGGCCATCCTCGAGCCACCGGTAAACGGTTCTGATACCGGTATTCATTAAGAGGGCCATCTCCTCGTCGGAGGGATTCAGCATACGCCGTATCTCCGAGAGCGGGTTTTCACTTTTTTTTGCTCGGATGGACCGGATTTTAGCAGGGACGGCCATACGGAATCCTCCTTTGGCCCGAATATAATACATGACTGCCATAATGTCAACACCTATCGCAGGGCTACGCCAATGTTTTAGATAAGTAGTGGTTCAAGGCAGGGCTGAGGAAGTGAGTCAAAAGGACCCCGCTCCCTTCCTGGGGTCTTTTCGGAGAGGGTCCTCCTCCGGCACCCACTGAAGAGACCCGGCCCGGCGCTCCCCTACTCATTGATCGAGGCCCGCGCGATCCTCGCGTCGAGTTGAAAAAAACGGGATGATCGGCAGCGCATTGAGCGGCGACTCCCCAATATTGAACTGTTCATCGATCAGGAATATAATCGCTCTCGATTGTCTCGGCCTTCCCCCTCTGTGGGCCGGAGGAACCGATGGGTCTCGTTGGGCCCTCGATCTCCGGCCGGACCCGATCTCTTCGGAGGGCCGCCAGGAGAACCGTCGAGGAAGGAAACGCGGGGGCCCTGAAGCCTCGATGTAGAGGCTCTTCAAAGCGCCTCCGAGCATGTGAAGGAGACCGACTCTCGGGGTGTTTCAATGATAACGCGAGATCACGGAGCGATCAGGACAAGGCGTTCTTTCACCGGGTGCTCTCTCGAAAACCGCTCTATGCCGATTTTGAAAAATGACAAAATCCGACTGAACGGGCGGCAATAAGACGATGACCAATGCCGAGATCGCCAGGGTTATGCGCGAGATCGCCTTTTTCCTTGAGGCCGAAGAAGTTCCTTTCAAGCCGCGCGCTTACGAGAAGGCCGCGAATGCCATCGAGGGACTCGAAACCCCGCTCGAAGAGATTTACCGGAAGGGACGGGAGAAGGCGGTGGAAAAGATCCCTGCGGTGGGAAAAAGCATTGCCGAAAAGATCGTGACGCTGATCGAAACCGGAACACTCCCCTACCATGAGGCCCTGCGATCGAAAACACCGATCGACGTTGAACACCTCGCCGCGATCGAGGGGCTTGGGCCGCGAAAGATAAAAATCTTGTACGATCAACTGGGAATCCGGACCGTTGGCGATCTGGAGCGCGCGGCCACCGAAGGGAAAATCCGGGAGATCGCCCAATTCGGAGAAAAGAGCGAAGAAAAAATCCTCAAAGGAATCTCCTTCCTCAAACAGAGGGGAGACCGCTACCCGATCGGTGCAATCCTCCCATTGATCCATGGCATCGAAGAGCGATTGGGAAAGGTCCCGGGAGTCAAACAGGTCGCGGTCGCCGGTTCAATTCGCCGCTGGAAGGAAACCATCGGAGACGGCGATCTCCTCGTCGTCTCAAACAATCCGGACCGCATCATAGACTTCTTTGTTTCGATGCCGGAGGTGACCTACGTTCACGCAAAGGGACCCACCAAGTCGAGCGTCAAGCTGAAAAGCGGGATCGACGTCGACCTACGAGTCGTGACCGAGGAAAGTTTTGGTGCCGCCCTCTGCTATTTCACCGGGAGCAAGGCTCATAATATCTCGCTGCGCAAGATTGCGATCGCGAAGGGTCTCAAGCTTTCAGAATATGGGGTCTTCCGAGGAGAGAAACCGATCGCGGGCCGGACCGAGGAAGAGGTCTATGCGGTCCTCGGCCTCCCCTTGATTCCCCCCGAGCTTCGAGAGGATACCGGCGAAATCGAAGCGGCCTCAGCCGGGACACTCCCGAAGTTGATCGATTATGACGATTTGCGTGGCGACCTTCAGACACAGACGACCTGGACCGACGGTGCTCATTCCATCGAAGAGATGGCAGAGGAGGCGAAACGTTTGGGACGGGAGTATATCGCGATTACTGACCACACCAAGAGCCTCGCGATGACAAAAGGCTCGGATGAAAAAAAGCTCCGGCGCCAGATGGCGGCCATCGATAAAATCAACGAAGGGCTGCGCGGGATCACGGTCTTGAAAGGGGCTGAGGTCAACATTAACAAAGACGGTACCCTGGACATTGACGATGAAACCCTCGCCGAGCTCGACGTCGTCGGGATTGCGGTACACTCCCACTTCAATTTGCCAAAGCAGGAAATGACCCGCCGCCTGATCCGCGCCATGGAAAATCCCCACGCCGACATTCTTTTTCACCCGACCGGAAGAATTCTTCAGAAGCGTGAATCGTACGCCATGGATATCGACGCTGTGATCGAGGCCGCCCGGCGAACCGGGACCGTCCTGGAGGTAGATGCCTTTCCCGATCGCCTCGATCTCAAAGACGAGCATATCCGCAGGGCGATCGACGCCGGCGTGAAGCTCGTGATCGATTCGGACGCGCATAGCATGAGTCATTTATCCTATCTTCAGTTCGGGATCGCCGCCGCCCGACGCGGCTGGGCCAAGCGAACCGATATCCTCAATACGCTCCCGTTGCGCTCGTTTCTCGGGGCCCTGAAGGGAGGAGATCAGCCCTGGCAACGTTCCGAGAAAAGATGATCGCGATCCATGATTCGTCAGTCCAAATGGGTTTATCTCAATAAGCAGGGCAAAACTTCCAGCTCACCAATCCGCTCCAAAATCTTGAGAGTATGCCCTTCATAATCCGCCTCTTCAAGTCGTGAAATAACCGACCGGGTGGTGCCGATCTTCTTTGCGAGCTGGGTCAATCCCGCCACCTCTCTCGCCTGACGAATCGCCAAAGCCGCCTGGTAATTGATTATCTCTTCTTCAGAAAGCGCCTGAAGCTTGGGATCCTTCTTCGCACGCCGCCTCAGAATCTCAACGGCATTCGTTTTCCCTTTCATTACTTTCTCCTTTTAAATATTTGACCTCAATCCACAGAACTGAGAGATATCCCCTTTTGGAGATCAATGCTGGAAAGATCCCCTGGGGAGCACGATTGATTTTAAAATTGATCACTGGGCCAGCATTGGAAATAATACCGCCGACATCTCGGCTGAAACATTTAACCTGAACGGTCCGTAAGACGTTTCACTGTGAACGATCTTGTCATCAAGAAGTTCTTTGATGATCTGAGTAGCCCTGCGCTGCTTCACCTTACAGATATTCAGCATTTCTGATCTGGTAATCTCGCCTTGAAATAAAAGCCGCTCCATTACCTTAGCGCCTGCCTTGGACAGCCGCTTCTCTTTCACGCGATGATCAAGATAGAACCTATACCGGCTGTGAAGCTGTGAGAGATTAAAAAGACTGTGCATATAGCTGATTTGGTCATTGCAACATTCCAAGAAGAACTTGCACCACTCAACCAAGTTTTCTTCTGAAAGAGGGCCTCTGCCGTCCAAGTCGTTTCTCCTCGGTTGATCCGCGAGGGCAAGGTGAACATCATACACATCGCGATTTCTTGCAAAGACGCGCGTTACCGTCCACAACAGATGATCACCCACGCCGATGCGAAATCCATATGCAGTGGTGAACAGACGCGCGACCCTTCCATTCCCTTCGGGAAAAGGGTGAATCCAGAGAAACCAATAATGAGAAGAAGCCATTCCAAGAAGCCATTGATAACCATAGAGTTTTTCGGGACTGAGGAGTTCCTCGAACATGTTTAGGTCTCTTTTGTATTTCGTCCTTGGTCTCAGGACCCATAGGGCGACCGAGGTAATTCCTCGGTCTCGCAGCCGACCAGGCTCAACCGGCATATGCTCTCCACTGATTGTCTTCGCAAATCGCATTTCCTGGGGCAACCGGTCGTGGTCGAGTAGCTCAGCGATTCGGCTTTTGCCCTCACAGATCCGGACGTGCGGCTTTCCCGCATCCGGTTCTTCCGGAAGGTCACCCGCGTCACGCAGTTACGGCCGACCAAGGATGGGTGATGCAAGGCGCGGGCAGCGGGTAGCGATCGAGCAATCGAGCGTACCGATCCCAGTCCATCCCGGAGCGCTGACTCCGCCGCCGGAGGCTGCGGAACCAGATTCGGCACACCTGCTGTTGGAAGGCGTGCAGGGCTTTGAAGTTACTCGGCAAGCCGTAATACTGGTAGTGGCCGCGCAGCACGCGGCAGATCCAACCATGCTGATCAGCCACTGGCGCATGCAGCCGACGACGCGCGTCAACCCTGACCTCCTTGAGCTTCCTGGTTAGTCGCTTCGATTGTGTCTTTCGCTTCACCACAAAACGTCCATCTCGGGTCCACCCACAGTAGTGCATGAACCCGAGAAAGTTAAACGTCTCAGGACGCCGCTTACCTCGTGGAGCGCGAGGCCGAACTTGGCCCGTCGTTCCTTCCGGTGCTCACCGGTTGGAAACAATACTACGGCCAGTTTTATCCCTCCGCGTTCCAAGCGGCGCTACGCACTCTGGATCACTACCTCAGGCGCTGGGCACAGCGTAAATACAAGCGGCTCAGGGGGCATGTACGGGCATGGAATTGGCTCGCGCGGCTAAAACAGCGGGAGCCGACCCTCTTCCCTCACTGGCATCTTGGGCCAACGGTTAGACGATAGGAGCCGTATGAATCGAGAGATTCACGTACGGTTCTGGGAGAGCGCGGGGGTGCGATCCCCCCGCGCCACTCGACTTTCTGCACAGCTATCAAACGGTCAAAGAATCCCGGTTAAACTTTGAGAGCTATTTTCACTTTTACAACTCGGAAAGATTTCACCAGGCCCTGAATTATGAAACGCCGGAACAGAAATATTTCAGGGCTAAAACAAAAACAACGCAGGGTTTAACAGCACACCTTAAACAGCCTGCTTTTTTGTCTTGAAAATGGAGATCACTTCAGTTTTTCGGATCCGCCCAGAACGCCCCCCAGGGATAGAGGAAATGGTGCCGATCAGGAAAATGTCTCCAGAATCCAGAATTTAACTGAAACCGCAACGGATTGTTTCGCAACCTGCAGAAGCTGGCCGGGGTCCAATCTCAACCCTCCGTGGGTGACCTTCGATCTTTATCCCTTCGCGCCCCTCGAACCCGGGAGGCTCGGAGTCCCCTCGCGGATCGCTACTGCGCCTCCCCCTCTTCCGTCTCCTTCCCTTTAAGCGCTTCGATCTCCCCCAAAAGTTCTTCGTTCGTGATGATCCCCTTTGCAATCAGGAGGTTGATCAGTCCCTCCAACTCAACCACATTGTAGACGGCCAGCTTCTCGAGGGTGACCGCCTCCCGACCGTTGTGGGCCACCTGCGCAGGACGCTCGGGACGGCTGGCACGGCTCGCAACGAGGGCAATGATGACCATTACAGATATCCCGCCCAGGACCAGAACCAGCAATCCCAAATCAGTCGCGCTCCACGATGATCTTATCTCCGACGGTCAATCGCAAATGAGCCCGGGCGGAGCCTTCCTTCAGAAAGATCTCCAATTGTCCCGAACTGTTGATGAGGGCTGCAGGAAGGTGTTCATCTCCGGCAGCGTAGCAGTTCGCCAACGGGATCTCGCGCTCCCCTTCAACGATGATCCGCTTTGGAGGCCTCTTCCCAAGTTCCAGACGGGTGATATTCGTGATGAGGTTTCCAAACCGGTCGATATAGGCGACCGATCCTTCGATCCGATTTCCGGCCGCCGGCCGCGGGAGGGCCCAGGAAGGAGCGGGGGATGCGGAGATCTCTGGACCAAACTGCTGGGGCGGGATTCCCTTGGCGAGCCACGCCGCCGCGGGCGCGAAGAGATCCCGCCCCTGAAACGTGGGACTCTCGATCGCCTTGACGTAACGGCTCTCTCGAATCTCGAAGACCCGACCTTCCGATTCACGAAGGATGTAACTGAAAATCCCGTTGTCGGGTCCGACGAAGAACTGGTCTTCCGCCTGAACGATGATGGGCTTTCGCAGGGTGCCGACCCCCGGATCGACGACGGCCAGATGGACGGTATTTCGAGGGAAATATCGGTAGGACTCCTTCAGGACAAACGCGGCCGAGCCGACGTCGTGGGGAGGGATCTCGTGGGTCAGATCGACCAGCCGGACCAAGGGATGAATCGTGAGGATGACCCCTTTGACGCACCCTACGAAATAGTCCTGCAGGCCGAAGTCCGTCGTCAGGGTGATCAGCATGGAGAAAAACCATCAAATTGGCTCTAGATCAGGATCGATGCCCCGAACAAGCCGGCTTCCCGAGATCTCTAGCCGAAGGTAATCTCCAGGATCTCATACTCGACCGTCTTGGTCGGAACAACGACCTTCACGATGTCTCCGACCCGATGCCCGATGAGCGCCTTTCCGACCGGCGATTGAACCGAGATCTTTCCATCCTTGAGATCCGCCTCGTCCTGCCCCACGAGGGTATAGGTCTTTTTCTCGTCGGAATTCACGTCCAGCAACCGGACTGTCACGCCGAAAACCACTTTGTCCGTAGAGGTGTTGGTTGTTTCGATGATCTGGGCATTGGCCAGCTTTGACCCGATCTCCCGAATCCTGCCTTCGATGAAACTTTGCTTTTCCTTCGCAGCGGCATACTCCGCGTTCTCCGACAGGTCGCCGTGCGCGCGCGCTTCGGCGATTTCGGCGATAACTTTCGGACGCTCCTCCCTTTTAAGCCGATCGAGCTCATCCCGGAGCTGTTCATAGCCATTTCGGGTCATCGGTACCTTCACGCCAACCTCCCCGTCTCAAGGACGATAATCCTCAATAATACTCCTGAAGTGGTTTGATCACAATCCCTTTGGATAGAAGCGCCTCGATTCCTTTGAGGGCCGCCCGGGCCCCTGCGACCGTGGTGAAGTATGGAACGCCCTGCTGTAGAACGGCCTGACGAATGGCATAGGAATCCTTTTGGGAAAACTGGTCTCCGACCGTATTGAAGACCAGATGGATCTCTCCGTTTTTGACGGCGTCGACGATATGGGGTCTGCCCTCTTTGACCTTGTTGATCTGCTCGACCAGAAGACCTGCCTGGCGCAGAAACTCCGCCGTGCCGCGGGTCGCCACCAGGCCGAATCCCAATCGAATCAGCTGTTGGGCGAGGGGATAAAAGACCGGCTTGTCTCGGTCTTTCACGGAGATAAATACACGGCCCGTCCTCGGGAGAGGATTGTCGGCGCTCGCCTGGGCCTTCGCAAATGCCCATCCGAAGCTCTCCGCCAAGCCCATCACCTCACCCGTTGATTTCATTTCGGGACCAAGAAGCGGATCGACCTCCAAGCGGCGAAAAGGGAAGACCGCCTCCTTCACCGCGACGTGATGGGTCAGCCTCGGAGCCTCGGTTCCCAATTCCCGGAGACTTCTTCCCATGATTACCCGCATCGCGACCTTCGCCAGCGGAAGACCGATCGCCTTCGAAACAAAAGGAACGGTGCGGGACCCGCGGGGATTCGCTTCGAGCGTATAAATCTCTCCCCCCTTGACGGCGAACTGGATGTTCATCAGTCCGATGACCCCCAGCTCCTTCGCCAGAGAGACGGTATGGGTTTCAATTTCCGCTATAACCGAGGGACTGAGGGAATAAGGAGGAATCGAGCACGCCGAATCCCCTGAATGGATTCCCGCCTCTTCGATATGCTCCAAGATGCCCCCGACAATGACGTCGACCCCGTCGCATACCGCATCCACATCCACCTCAATCGCATCCTCCAGGTAGCGGTCCACCAAGACGGGATGGTCTGAAGAGGCCCGAACCACCCCGGAAACATAGTCCTTCAGTCCGGTCCGGTCGTAGATAATTTCCATCGCCCGGCCCCCCAAGACATAGGAGGGCCGAACCATCACCGGATAGCCGATCCGTTCGGCGATTTCCAGGGCCTCCTCGGACGAATGGGCCATTCCGCTCGGGGCCTGCTTGAGGCCCAGTTTGTCCAAAAGTCGGCTGAACCGCTCTCGATCCTCCGCCTGATCGATCGCGTCGGGGGAGGTGCCGAGGATTTTGACTCCGGCCTTCTCCAGCGGGACGGCGAGCTTTAAGGGCGTCTGGCCCCCAAACTGGACCACGACCCCGAGCGGTTTCTCCTTTTCGACGATATTGAGCACGTCCTCCAAGGTAAGCGGCTCAAAATAGAGGCGGTCGGAGGTGTCATAATCGGTGCTCACCGTCTCGGGATTACAGTTGACCATGATGGTCTCGTAGCCATCTTCTTTCAGGGCTTGGACGGCATGAACGCAGCAATAGTCGAACTCGATTCCCTGTCCGATTCGATTCGGTCCGCTTCCCAGGATGATGACCTTTTTGAGCCCGGTCGGCCGGGCCTCGCATTCGCTTTCATAGGTCGAGTAGAGGTACGGGGTAAATGCCTCGAATTCGGCCCCGCATGTGTCGACCCGTTTATAAACCGGGAGGATTCCCTCATCGATCCTTCTTCGACGAACGGCCTCGTCGCTCAGCCGCGAGATACGGGCGAGGCGTCGATCAGAGACGCCCCCTTTTTTGGCCCGTCGGAGCAGATCCGCGCTCAGCCCCTCTTTCTCAATGCGCTTTTCTAAATCGATCATCTGACGGATCTGCTCGAGAAACCAGGGGTCCACCCGCGTGAGAGCGGCAATTTCCGCCACCGAGAGTCCCAGGCGAAACCCGTCGGCAATTTCCCAAATTCGATTCGATGTCGGTCGCGCCAGGTTCTCCTGAAGGGAGGCGCCTTCCCCATCCAGACCCTCGAGCGCCGTGTATCTTGGGTCAAATCCCTCCCGGTCGATCTCCAGGGAGCGAAGCGCCTTGGAGAGTGCTTCCGTAAAGGTCCGACCGATCGCCATCACCTCCCCGACCGATTTCATCTGGAGGGTCAGCGTGGGATCGGCCTGGGGGAACTTTTCAAAGGCAAATCGAGGAATTTTGACGACGACGTAGTCAATCGTCGGTTCGAACGAGGCCGGTGTCATCCGTGTAATATCGTTTTGGATTTCGTCGAGGGTGAGGCCGACGGCCAGTTTCGCAGCGATCTTGGCGATCGGGTAACCCGTGGCCTTAGAAGCGAGGGCGGAACTTCTGGATACCCGCGGATTCATCTCGATGACCCGCATCTCTCCGGTCTGCGGATGCACCGCGAACTGAATATTCGACCCTCCTGAATCGACCCCGACGGCACGAATGACCGCGACGGCCGCATCTCGCATCCTCTGAAATTCGCGATCCGTCAATGTCTGGGCCGGGGCCACGGTGATCGAGTCCCCGGTGTGAATCCCCATTGGATCCAGATTCTCGATCGAACAGATGATCGCGACATTGTCCTTCGCGTCCCGCATCACTTCTAACTCAAATTCCTTCCAACCCAGGACCGACTCTTCGATCAGCACCTGCCCGATCGGGCTGGCTGAAAGACCCGCTTCGACGAGACGCTCGAATTCTTCCCGATTGTAGGCGACGCTGCCTCCCGTTCCCCCCAGCGTAAAGGAGGGGCGGATGATCGCCGGAAATCCGATTTCATCCACAATGCTGAGCGCTTCCTGGCGGTTTCGGACGACTTCCCCCTTCGGATGGCTTAATCCGACCTGCCGGACCACCTTCTTAAACTCCTCCCGGTCCTCCGCCCTTTTGATCGATTCGTACTTTGCTCCAATCAGTTCAACGCCATACTTCTTCAGAATCCCCCGCTCATGCAAGGCGACCGCCATGTTGAGGGCGGTCTGCCCTCCCATCGTGGGGAGAAGCGCATCGGGATGCTCCCGCTCAATGATCCTCTCGAGGACCTCCGGGGTGATCGGCTCGATAAAGGTCCGGTCGGCCGTCTCAGCATCGGTCATGATGGTCGCCGGATTGCTGTTGACCAGAATGGTCCGATAACCCTCCGCGCGGAGCGCTCGACAGGCCTGGGTGCCCGAATAGTCAAACTCGCACCCCTGTCCGATGACGATCGGACCCGAGCCGATCAAGAGGATTCTCTCAATGTCGGTTCGCTTGGGCATGCGCGGTTTAGCCTATCCTATCCAACGTCGGATTTGCATCCAAACGAGTTTTTTGATTCGACCCTCCGAAGAAACCCGGGGATGCTGAGCGGCCGAATTCCCCCTGGCGACCTTCGGAAAAGAACCAACCGATCAGGGCATCCAGAGATACATGAATTTGGGGCTCTTCAGGTCGAAGATCCTTTTGAGGTCCACGCCTAAGGGAGGGGGATTCAAAAGGGCGCTTGCCTGGGCATAGATCGTTCCCTTGGCTTCGTCCGGGCGAATATACATGATGACCTCGGCGTCTTTTAGGCCCGCCAGCTTTTTAGCCTCTTCGATCCCCTGCTCCAGATAGCCGATCTCATCGACCAGTCCGGCCTTCAGCGCCTGATCGGCCGTGTAGACCCTGCCGTCCGCCAGCGTACGAACTTGATCCGGGGAGAGCTGCGGGCGCCCGCTCTGAACCACCCCCAGGAAGCGAGCGTACAGGTCATCGATCACGCCTTGGAGAAGCTCCCGGTCCTCGGGGGCAAGCGGCTTCAAGGGAGAACCCATATCTTTGTGCGGTCCGGACTTGATCGCCTGAGTGGTCACGCCGATCTTCTCCAAAAGCCCCTGGACATTGACGTGCAACATAATGACACCGATACTGCCGGTCACGGACGTCGGGTTCGCCAGGATCCGGTCGGCCGCCATCGAAATATAGTAGGCACCGGAGGCACCGATATCCAGGATCGAGGCGACCACCTTTCTCCCCGTGCGCTTCTTGAAGTTTTCCACCTCCTGATAAATAATGTCCGATGCCGTGACCGTGCCGCCGGGGCTATTGATCCTCAACACCACCCCCCGAACGTTGGGATCCGCGGAGGCTTTCGTCAGTTCCTCCTTGACCCGGGAAACCATGTTCGGTTTCGGCGCAATCCCCCCTCCTTCCTCCTCATTGATCACGCCGGAGATATCCAGCAGGAGGATTTTCTGCCTCCCCTTTCCGCTGACCTTTGTTTCCTGCAGAGGCTGCACTTTAAAGAGGGATCCGAAATCAAAATAGTTGACGATGCATCCGGAAAGTCCGAATGCGGCGAGAATCAGCACCGAGCGCGCCATTACTCTCATTTTCGCAGGACCTCCACAAATTCCTTAAACATCTGATGAGCGTCATGGGGACCCGGGGCCGCCTCCGGATGATATTGGACCGAAAATATCGGCAAACGCCGGTGCCGCATTCCCTCGACGGTGCGGTCGTTCAGATTGACGTGCGTAATCACGATCTCGCTCTCGAGAGAGGCGGCGTCGACCGCGAAGCCGTGGTTGTGAGCCGTGATCTGAACGGTTTGGGTACGAAGGTCCATCACGGGCTGATTTCCGCCATGATGCCCGAACTTGAGTTTATAGGTCTTACCGCCCAGCGCCAGGCTCAAAATCTGATGGCCGAGGCAGATCCCGAAGATCGGCATGCGGCCGATGAATTCCGCCGTGGTCCGAATCGCGTAATCGACCGCCTCCGGATCGCCCGGGCCATTTGACAGCAGGAGGCCATCGGGTTTGTAGGCCAAGGCCTCTTGCACCGGAAAACGAGCCGGGACCACCTGGACCTGGCAGCCGAAGCGGACCAACGATCTGAGAATATTTCTCTTGACTCCGAAGTCGTAGACGACCACCCGAGGTCGATCGGCCGAACGGGCGGTGCGGTCTTCGGGCCCTTCTCTCCAGTCGTAGGGCTCCGAACAGGTCACCCGCTGAACCAGATCCTGTCCGACGAGTCCGGGAGAAGCCGCCAATTTTCGGCACAAGCTTTCAGGGTCGAGGTCCACGGTGGAGAGGACCGCCTGCATCGCCCCGCGATTCCGGATCTTCTGGGTCAGTGCCCGCGTGTCGAGCCCCTCGACACCGAGAATTCCCTTCTCCTTCAGATAGGCCCCCAGGGTCTGCCGGGAACGCCAGTTGCTGGGTAGCGTGCAATGCTCCCTGACGATCAGACCCTCCAAAAACGGGGCGCGGGACTCGAAATCCTCCAGATTGATCCCGTAATTACCGATCAGCGGATAGGTCATGATGACCATCTGCCCTTCATAGGACGGATCGCTCAGGATCTCCTGATACCCGGTCATGCTGGTGTTAAAGACCAGCTCGCCGATCGACTCCCCCTCTGCCCCGAAGGAGGTGGCGAAGAAATGGCTTCCATCTTCCAGGATCAATAAGGCCTTAGACATGGGCTCCCGTCTCGGCGGATTTTCCCCGGCTTTCGGGATTGGCTTTCAAATAGAGAAGGGCCATCGCGGCGATGAGACCGACACTTGCCAGTTCCTCCGACCTTCGATGGAGGCCTTGAAAGGTCTCTGGGTCGGCGCCCGTCGCCTGGAATTTGATCCGCGCGGCCTCGATCTTCGGTGTGAGGATCACACCGGTATAAAGGGCGACGAGACAAAAGAGAAACAACAATCGTCCCTCCCACCTTCTTCGTTTCACCGATTCCTGGGGAACGGGCTCGCCCCACAACTGGATCAAAAAAGAGGCGATCAAAACCGTGACGAGGCCCAACGTCACCTTCTGGTTAAACAATCCGAAAATACGTGCCATGAGGTCCCCCGCGGCGTCAATGGGGAGATTCGAAAAGGCGATCGGGGCAACGACGACGCCGATAATGAGCATTCCGCCGGTCCAGATCGAAAGGCCGAGCAGTTCGAGAAAATGGCTGACCTTTAAAAGGGTTCTCATCGGCCGCCCCGGGCTGCCAACAGAGGATCGTCGATCTTCATGCCCGAAATACCTCCTTCCCTTCGACAAAGGTGGCCACCACCCGTCCCTTCACCGTCCACCCTGCAAATGGAGAGTTCTTGCTCTTTGAGCGAAAGAGGCTGGGGTCGATCTTCCGCTGCGCGTTTTGGTCGATCAAGGTCAGATCCGCGGGTCCTCCGACGGCGAGCCGTCCAAACTCCCGGCCCGCGCTCTTCAGGATCTCGGCAGGACCTGCCGTGAATTTACGAATCAGCTCCGGGAGGGTCAGCACCCCTTCTTCCACCAGGGAGAGGGAAAGCGAGAGGGCGGTCTCCAAGCCGATGACTCCGAAGGGCGCCTGGTCGAACTCCATCTCCTTTTCATGAGCGGCATGGGGGGCGTGATCCGTCGCAATCGCGTCCAAGGTTCCGTCGGAGAGACCCTTTCGGATCTCATCCACATCCTCTTGGGCGGCCAGGGGCGGCTTCATCTTGGCATGGGTATCGAATCCCATGACCCGATCCTCCGTCAGCATAAAATAGTGCGGGCACGTCTCCGCCGAAACCGGCACCCCACGCCGCTTGGCTTCGCGGATGAGGCGAACCGACTCTTTCGTGCTGATGTGCGCCAGGTGAACCCTTGCCCCGGTCAGATCAGAGAGGGCGATGTCCCGTGCGACCATGACCTCCTCGGCGGCCGCCGGAATTCCTTTCAGCCCGAGGAGGGTCGAGACTTTTCCTTCGTACATGACCCCGCCGGCGGAGAGGTTCAGATCTTCGCAGTGGTCGACCACGGGGATATCGAAGATCTTCGCATATTCCATGGCACGGCGCATGAGGGCACCGTTCATGACCGGCCGTCCATCGTCGGAGATCGCAACGCATCCGCTCCGAGCGAGTTCTCCGATTTCCGAGAGTTCTTCTCCCTGAGATCCTTTCGTAATGGCCCCGACCGGAAGGACGCGGACGGACCCGGCCAAACGCGCGCGATCGAGGATAAATTCCGTAACGGACTGGTTGTCGTTGATCGGCTGGGTGTTCGGCATACAGCAAATCGTGGTAAACCCTCCCGCCGCCGCCGCGGCGACGCCGCTTTCGACCGTTTCTTTATACTCTTGGCCCGGTTCCCGAAGGTGGGTGTGCAGATCGATCAGACCCGGCGTCACCAACAGTCCCCCGGCGTCAACGCACTGGCATCCGTCGGCGGAGATCCCTTTTTCGATCCCCGCAATCCTCCCCTCTTCAATCAGCAGATCGAAGAGGCCGTAGCGTTGGCTGGAGGGATCGATGAGGCGCCCCCCCTGTATCAAGATCTTCCCCATCGTTACTCCTTTGCGGCTCCTGCGGCCAGCAGGTAAAGAAGGGCCATCCTGACGGCAACGCCATTAGAGACCTGCTCCAATATAGCCGACGAAAGGCCATCGGCGACTTCGGGAGCCACCTCGATTCCCCGGTTGATCGGCCCGGGGTGCATCACGAGCGCTTCCCGGTCGGCTAAGGCGAGGCGACGCGCATTGAGACCATACAGATCGGCATATTCCCTCAGGCTCGGGAAAAAACCGGCTCCTTGCCGTTCCAGCTGAAGTCTCAACAGGATGATGACATCCGCGCCCGCTATTCCTTCCTCCAATCGATTGTGCACCGAGACCCCCATTTGAGAAATCTTCCTCGGGATCAGGGTGGGCGGGCCCACGACTCGGACCGTCGCGCCCAATTTCAAGAGCCCGTGGATATCCGAATGTGCGACCCGGCTATGGGCCACATCGCCGACGATCGACACCTTCAACCCTTCGATTCGTCCTTTCTTCTCCTGAATGGTATACAGATCGAGGAGTCCCTGCGTCGGGTGTTCATGTGCTCCGTCTCCCGCATTGATCACGGAACTTCGCAGGGCGCGCGCCACGGCGTAGGGAGCCCCCGACGCATAATGACGCAGGACAATGATATCGGCCTGCATCGCCTCGATATTGCGCGCGGTGTCCAGGAGCGTTTCCCCTTTACAGACGCTGCTCCCGGAGGAAGAGATGTTGATCACATCGGCGGAGAGTCGCTTGGCGGCCACCTCGAAGGAGGTTCGGGTCCGAGTACTCGGTTCAAAAAAAAGATTGACGACCGTTTTTCCGCGCAGGGCCGGCACCTTCTTGATCTGCCGCGTACTCACCTCTTTGAACGACTCGGCCGTCTGCAGCACCTCTCGAATTTCCTCAACCCCCGTCTCCCGCAGCGACAGCAGATCCTTGTGCTTCAGCGCCATTTCATCGCTCCTTATCCTCGTCTCTGCAAAGGAGGACCTGATCTTTTTCACCCTGTTCTTCGAGGTTCACTTCAACTTTTTCGTCGACTCCCGTCGGAAGATTTTTTCCGATGTAGTCCGGCCGGATCGGCAATTCGCGATGACCTCGATCAATCAGGACGGCGAGTTGGATCAGTCGAGGTCGTCCAAAATCCATGAGGCTGTCGAGCGCGGCGCGGATCGTCCTTCCGGTATAGAGGACGTCGTCCACCAGGACGACTTTTCGATCATTCAGATCGGTCGGAATGTGAGTTCTTTTGACCGTCGGGTTCCCCTTTCGGGTATTGAGGTCATCCCGGTAAAGGGTCACATCGAGCTCCCCTAAAGGAATCTCCGCCTTTTCAACCTCAGCAATCTTGCGCGCAATGCGCTCGGCGAGATAGATCCCCCCGGTCCGGATGCCGATTAAGACCAGATCCTCGGCCCCCCGGTTGCGCTCGACGATTTCGTGGGCAATTCGGGTCAGCGCACGCTGGATTTCGGCGGCGTCCATGACCGTCCGTTTCATCGCTTTGGGCATAAAAAAACCTCCTCGGCCTGAGAAGGTTCGTTGCAGCAACCGATCGTTTTCATCCGTTTCCTTTCCGGTCTCACTGGGCCAGATTAAAGGACGGCTTCATGATAACGAACGGAGAAGGGGTTGTCAAGATATCGGACCCGGAGACCGATCCCCCGAAAGGGGGGACAAAAAGGAACCGGAGGACGGCACCTCGGATGAGAACAAAGCGCCCCAATCAATCGGGATTTTCCACGATGTCCCGAGCACAGCGAAAGCCAATCGTGCTGTCCGCCCGTTCGGGATGTCCCCCCGGAAAACGCTTCGAGGCGCGTAGATTCGCGGGGGTGTCGTTATAGGACCCCCCGCGGTAAGCCAGGATTTTTCCCTTCTCGGGCCCCTTAGGATTTTTAAACGGCGCTTCTTTGTAATAGAATTGATCGTACCAATCGTTGACCCATTCCGCCGCATTCCCCGCCATGTTGTAGAGACCGTAGGGGCTTCGCCCGCTCTCGAAGCTGTCGACCGGGGCCAGGTACTTAAAGCCGTCCTCCTCTCCCAAGCCATTGGCGAGATTGGGATTGAATGTATCTCCCCAGGGATAGGTCCGGCCGTCGGTTCCCCGCGCCCCCTTCTCCCATTCTGCCTCGGTCGGAAGCCGTTTGGCGGCCCAGCGACAGTAGGCCTGGGCGTCGAGCCAGGTCACCCCGACTGCGGGAAGTTTGTCGCCCATCAGAAGCTGAATATTGTCCTCAAACACCGGGATAAACTGCTCGTGCGCCTTGGTGGCCCTGACGAACCGCTTATAGTTGGCGTTGTCGACCTCGAACTTGTCGATGTAGTAGGGATCCAGATAGATCTCCCGCTGGGGCTGCTCGTCGAAATTTCCCTCGGGTCCGCCCCCCATGGTAAAGGGTCCGCCCGGGATGAGGACCATTTCACGACCATCGCCCCCGACCAGGGTCTTGTAAGCGCTGAAATCCTGTGCTTTCGGAAGCGCCAGAGAGGCCTGGCTCTGGATCATCTTCCGAGCGCGCTCCTCGACCCTTCTGCCCCGATAGTCTTCGATAAATAGAGCGACCATGGTCACCAATGTAAAAATCACCATGGAGACCGTGACGACCACGATCGATGTTCGGCCCATCCTCACCGGTTAAACCTCGCCCGCGAATCGTCGGTTACTATATCGAAACTACCCTCAAATTGCAAGAAGACCCCGGAATTGAATTCGGCGCTGCAGGAGCCTATAATAGCCCGCATGCGCCCCATTGGCCGAAGGGAATTTCTCTTGACCGCCGGAACCGGTCTCTCGTCCGCCCTCCTCTCGAGGCGAGCCGAAGGAGCAACCTTTTTCCTGAAGCGCTATCTCTGGACCGCCCCCAAAGAGACCCCCTTCTATACGGCGAACAAAGACTTCTATGTCGTGAATTATGCTCGGCCGCCGCAAGTCAGCGCGAAGGACTGGTCCCTTAAGGTCTCGGGGAAGGTCAAGCGTCCGCTCGTTCTGAGCTATGAAGATATTTTAGCCCGTCCCGCGATCGAACGGGTGGTCACACTGGAATGCATCGATAACGAGGTTGCAGGGGAGTTGATCTCAAACGCGCGTTGGAAAGGGATCTCCCTGAAGAGCCTGCTGGAGGAAGCCGTGCCGGATCATCCCGTGCAGGACGTGGCGTTGTATGCGGCCGATGACTACAGTGACAGCATTACCCTCGAGCGGGCCATGAATTACGACGTTTTTCTCGCCTACCAAATGAACGGGGAGCCTCTCCCGGGCATACACGGGTTTCCACTTCGCGTTATTGCGCCGGGGTTGTACGGGATCAAGAATGTGAAATGGCTGACCCGCATCGAACTGGTCGACTCTGATTTCAAGGGATATTGGCAACAGAAGGGATGGACCGATGAGGCACAGATCAAGGTGACATCCTGGATCGATGCCCCGGGTCCCTATAACACGATCAAGACACCGTCCTATACCCTGCGGGGAATGGCCTTTTCCGGGGCAACAGGGACCGGAGCGGTCGAGGTCTCCACCGACGGAGGCCGGACCTGGCAGAGGGCGTCGCTCGAAGCGGTTCCGTCGCTCTCCTGCTGGGTTCCTTGGAAATTCGAGTGGAGAGTTCCTCCGGGATCGGGGAGTTTCGAAATCAAGACCCGCGCGACCGATCGAATCGGACGCCCGCAGTCTCCCCTCTTTGCCGGCGCATTTCCGGAGGGGACCTCCGGCCTCCATTCCATAGTGGTCTTTACCGAGAATCCCAGATAAAGAGCTGCTCTCCCCGTGGCTTCTCGTCCCTCGTCCAATCGAGAGCATCGCTTTGCCAAGCTGATGAAGGGACATCGCTTACCTCGCCCAAGCCGTTCGGCCACATCGCTCACCCTGACTTGATACACCTATTTTGTAGCAGCTAAAATGGGTTCTTACTCCCTCCATCTTGGAAAAAGTCCCACTTCGATCGCCAGTCTCAGGTCAGATAAGAATCTGCAGGAACTGAACGGGAGTCACAATACGAATTCCTTGGTACCCGTTTAGCGAAAGCATATCTTTCTTGTCGCCCGTGACAATGTAGTCAGCCCCTCCTAGAAGGGCCGCTTCTATAAACTTGTTGTCATCTCGGTCACTGGATAGCTTTACCCGTTGTTTAGGTTCCACCATGAGAGCTTGCGTATAGAGAATCGCGCCAACATCCATGATTCGCTCACCGATACGATATCTCTTATTGATTCGGGGTCGATTCAGCACCTCCAAGATCTCTTCTTTGACAGCCGCTGAAGTGATGAGGACAAATCGGCCCTCTCGGAACGCTATTAAGATTTCCCCCGGTGGACCCTCTCGATAAATGACACCGCTGACAAAAATGTTGGTGTCCACTACAGCCCGGATTTCACCGGGCATGTCTTACTCCTTTAATGCCTTAAAGATCCGCTTCTCCATTTCTGTTGGATCCACATCCCGATTTTCTCCCCAAAGGGCATCAATTGCCTTCCAGGGATTATAGTCTTTGAGCGCCCTTCGGGCTATCAGGGCCTCCAGGCAGAGTTGGCCCGGACTCAAAGGCTTCCTTCGCCAGTTCCTTGTGAAGCTTCTCCGGCACACGGACCAGGAGCCTTCCCGAATATCGTCTCACCGAAACGCCCTCCCAAATGGGTGATATCATGTTGGCATGATAGCATGTCGGCTGAAAATCCGCCAAGTGGGACGCTTCAAGGTGGTTCGAATATTGCCCGAAGGCGTCTTTGATTGCATTGAGAGAAGCTCCGTTCCATATGGCGATTGACGCCAAGGAATTCAGCGTCGCCGAGGTCAATCAAAATTGCATTCACCGTACCGGACCAATGAGATTAATGAAGCGCCGATATGATAATACCGCTATCGGGTTGCGACGGAAGTTGCTCGATCAGAAGCCGATATTCATCGAAAGACGTATAGGAGCACTACGGAATGATTTCGGATGAACACTGCGGGGGTAAATCATGCGAGAACCAACGAAACGGATCGTAATGATTTCGTTTGGATTAATCTATTGTCTTTTTTTTGCAAGGCTCGTTTTCTCGGACGACACAACGCCTAGGAGATGGATGGTGGGGTCGGAGTTGGATTTGGCTCCGCTCATTTCTGGAGGTCATTACCTATCCGGGATAGCTGGTTACGAGAACTGGCCGTTACGATTCGTCGATACTCCAGACAGAGATCACCACGCCGAAATTGTGGCTCTTCAAAGCTTACCCTTACCCCAACTGAAACCGGCCCAAGATCTCAAACATCATTCCTGCCCGGGCCTGCCCGGGTCTTCCGACATCGAATCAGCGGGCTCGTTCTTCTGTGATCTTTCCACCCGAATCTGCAGTTCCTGGAGCTGGACCTCGCTGACTGGAGAAGGCGCATCGGTCATCAGGCAGATCCCTTTCTGTGTCTTCGGAAAGGCGATCACCTCCCGGATTGAATTGAGCCCGGCGAGGAGCATGACGAGGCGGTCAAGTCCGAAGGCGATACCTCCGTGGGGTGGCGCGCCATATTCAAGGGCATCCAACAGAAACCCAAACTTAGCCGCTGCCTCTTCCCGGCTGATCCCCAGGAGATCGAACATCCGCGATTGAATCTCCTTGCGGTGGATGCGCAGACTGCCCCCGCCGAGCTCGGTACCGTTGAGAACCAGGTCATAGGCCTTTGCCCGCGCCCGAAGGGGGTCTGTGGCCAGATACCCCAGGTCTTCATCCATCGGCGCGGTAAAGGGATGATGCATGGCGACATAGCGCTTCTGAGTCTCATCAAACTCAAGAAGGGGAAAATCGGTGACCCAGAGCAGCTCAAAGCGCTTCGGGTCGATGAGACCTAAACGCTCCCCCAAAAGCAGGCGCAGGTGGGCCAGTACCGCATTGACCACCGCCGGTTTGTCCGCGACGAACAGCAGGAGGTCTCCACTTTCCGCCGAGAGTTTTTCCCGGATCGCCTCGATCTCTCCCTCCGAAAAAAACTTCAGGATCGGCGCCTCGGCCCCCTGGGGCGTGAATTTGATCCAAGCCAGGCCCTTTGCGCCGAGGGAGGTCGCCTCCCGCGTCAAGCCTTCGAGCTCCGAGCGGGAGAGCGAACCCTGGCCCTTCGCGTTGATTCCCTTGACCACCCCGTGGTGGGTCAGCGCTTCGCGAAAAACTCGGAAATGGGTCCCGGCGACCGCGGAGGAGAGGTCCTGTAACTCCAGCGCAAAGCGCGTGTCCGGTTTGTCCACGCCGTAGCGATCCATCGCGTCGGCATAGGAAAACCGACGAAACGGGATCTCAGGACGCCACCCGGTCGCCTCTTGAAAGAGGGTCGACACCATCTGTTCCATGAGCCGCAGAATATCGTCGCGTTCTATAAACGACATCTCGATGTCGATCTGGGTAAACTCCGGCTGGCGATCCGCACGCAAGTCTTCGTCCCGAAAACACCGAACAATCTGGTAATAACGATCCAGGCCGGAAACCATCAAAAGCTGCTTAAAGAGCTGGGGCGACTGGGGAAGGGCATAAAAGCTACCCGGGTTCAGGCGGCTCGGGACGAGAAAATCCCTCGCCCCTTCCGGGGTGCTTTTTGTGAGAACCGGGGTCTCGACCTCGATAAATCCTTCCTGGTCAAGGAATCGCCGGACGGTTCGGGCGACGCGGTGTCGCAAGAGAAGGTTTTTCTGGACGGATGGGCGTCGGAGATCCAGATAACGGTATTTCAATCGAAGCGCCTCCGCCACCTCGTTCTCTTCTTCGATCGAAAACGGAGGGGTCTTCGCACCGTTCAGCAGGGTGAGCTCCCGGGCGACAACTTCGATTTGACCGGTCTGAAGCTGCGGGTTCTCCGTGCCGGGGGGACGGAGGCTGACGACCCCCGAGACCTTCAAGACATACTCGGGGCGGATCTCATGCGCCAGCTTGTGGGCCTCTTCGGCCACCTTCGGATTAAAGACCACCTGGATCCATCCCTCTCGATCTCTCAGATCGATGAAGATCAGTCCCCCATGATCCCGGCGCCGATGGACCCAGCCCATGATCGTCACCATTTGATTTAGGAAAGTCCGGGTGATCTTTCCACAGTAATCTGTTCGCTCCACGTCCCCTCCGCTCGCAATAAATCGCAACAGACATTCGACCCAAGATAGGGAAAATCAAGGGAAAAGTCAAGAAAGAAGACCCGACCCGCTTCCCCGTCCGCCCTAGGCTCCCCGGACCCTCTGGTCTAACCCAAGTCACTCTCCCCCTCATCCGCTGTTCGTAGATTCACTCAACGGTCTTTTACTTAAAGACACCTCCCTCCATCCCGACACGGCAACCGCTGATACTCACATCGTGGTGGGTCTTAGGGTCTCGAAGCGCCCCTTCAGGGCGCGGGAGCCGCGGACAAGTTGTTCCAGGAGATTTGAATGACCAACGATGGGCAAGGGGCGCGATGAAACTGCGGTCATCTTTCGGCTCGATCACGAGAGTGTTCGAGCAGTGCAAACGGTTTATAGCAACCCTCTGTCCCGTCAGGACCGAGAACGAGGAAAGGCATGAGAACGAGAATTATTTTCTTGTTGACATCGACCAAGCCCGTTCACTACAATTTTCTCGTGTTCCCGGTCCCTCTTTTTCGCCCAGGAGGGCACCCGTCTCTGATTGAGCGAAGTGTAGACTCCTTCGCTGAGTCGGGGAGAATCCCGCCACGGGAACCTTCGTGATGGGTGCACCGGAAGCGGTGCCTCATCGTATCTGACCATCATTTTCGGATGAGACTGGAGGATGCTATGAAGAAAGGCTCAATAATGCTCGGCGCACTGCTGGTGTATTCCCTCTCCACAAGCTTACCGGCGATTTCAGCAGAAATCAGTGCTCAGACTCATGACACCTATGGGAGCGCCGGTTGCGGTCTGGGGTCCATGGTCTTCGGAAATGAGCCTGGTTGGAGCCAGGTTTTCGCGGCAACTACAAACGCCACCGGAATCCAGACCTTCGGAATCACCAGCGGGACCTCGAATTGCGGAAAGGGCATCGTCAACACGAGCAAAAATGCGGATCTGTCCGTTTTCGTCCAGGCAAACTTTGACAATTTAGCCAAGGAAATGGCAAAGGGATCGGGCGAGTCGCTTGCCGCGATGGCTGAACTGGCGGGAGTGTCGGCCGCCGAGCGGCCTGCTTTTTACGCGGCGCTCCAGCAAAATTTTACCTCGATTTTTCCTTCCGAAAAAGTGGAGGTCTCCGAGGTTGTCAATCACGTCACTGTGCTCGCCAGCAAGTAACCTGCTTCCACCCCTTGTGACGCGGAAGGGATACAGGCCATCGCCTGTATCCCTTTTTTTCGGCGCCCGGCTGTCGCATCGGCCGCCCTGCCCGGATTGAAAGGCATTCAGCGACCACGGCTCCTTCAAGCTGCCGAACACCTCGATACGGACTGAAACAAAGACAGGAGCTTGAATATCTCAATTGGCTTTCCTATTCTTACAGTTCTTACAGAACTCCTCCAAGCCTCGCACGAAACCTTCGACCCGTCGCTTGATCCTCCAAGCCGTCGCACAATTCTGTCTCCTCACATTGATCTGGTGTGATCCGAGCGCGAGGGCTCAAACTCCAGACCCGCTTGGACCGCTCATTTTAGCCGCCCGAAACCAACACCTGGATCAGGATCCTTATTGGCTGCTGCTGCTCCATTACAAGCGGGGGCTCTATGGACTCAGAAGCCTCGTGGATGATCCGCGGTTTTTCCTTTCGCCGGCGGGAAAAACCCACTCCGACGCCGAAATGGAAGCGACGCTCCGCCTGTTTTTCAACACGGCCCCCGCCGAGGGCGAGCCCGAGAAATGCCGATTTGTTGCCAGGCTGGCCTGGTTAAAGGAAAAACTGAAGATACCGGACTCGCGCTTATCCGATCTCGATTGCCTGGAATTTCACAAATGGATGAAGACCATCTCACCCCAATCGGCGGTGCTGATCTTCCCGTCGTTTTACATGAATAATCCGGCGTCGATGTTCGGGCACACCCTCATTCGGATCGACTCAAAATCGGAAAGCAAGCTTCTCTCCTATGCCATCAATTACTCGGCGCGCGTCGACACGTTCGATTGGTCGTACCCGGTCAAGGGGGTCTTCGGCGTCTTCAAGGGATATTTCGGAATCGATCGCTACTATGATGTCATCAGGCACTACAACGACACGGAGCAGCGGGACATTTGGGAATACCCTTTGAATCTTTCCCGAGAGGAGATCGAAAGGATGTTTCTCCATCTCTGGGAGCTTCGAGAAATCTACTCCTATTATTTCTATTTCGACGAAAACTGTTCCTACAGTCTTCTCCTTCTCTTGGATAGCGCCCGCCCCTCGCTCCACCTGAGCGATACGGCGGGACTCTGGGTCTTGCCGACCGACACCCTCCGGGCCGTGCGAGAGAACGGCTTGGCGAACCCGGGGGAATTCCGTCCATCCAAAGCGACGCGAATCCGCGCCATGATGGCAGAGCTTGACGGCTCCGCTCTGCGAGATGCAATCCTTCTCAGCAGAGGACAGCCTGCTGCGCCGCGGCCCGATCGGTCGGATTCGGAGGACAGGAAAATCCTGGACCTTGCCATCGAAGAGATCCAGTACCGCTTCAACACCCGCCAGATCAGCCGTGATAATTATATGAGCATCTACTTGCCGACGCTAAAACAGAGGAGCGCCCTGGGATCGCTCTCCGATGAGTCCGAGATCCCGGTATCGGCCCCGCCACAGGCTCCCGAGGAGGGACATCGATCACAGCGCCTGACCCTCGGCGGGGGTGTCGACCGATCTCAATGGTTCGAGGCCGTCTCCTACCGTCCGGGCTATCATGGCTTTGATGATCCTGACGCGGGATATGACGAGGGCCTCCAGATCGTCTTCGGAGACACCACCCTTCGTCACTATCGCTCCGAGATCCTCCGGCTGGAGCATCTCGATCTGATCGACATCTTTTCGGTTTCGCCTCTCGATCGGTTCTTCAAACCCATCTCGTTTAAAATCCAGACGGGGCTTTCGCGAGATCCGGATTTGCGGGGCAACGACGCCCTCTTCTATCGCATTAATCCGGGGTTCGGCGCGGGAGCAAAATTGACGGCCCTTGGCCTCCTCTACGCCCTTCTGGAAGCAGACCTGCGCCTGGGCACGCAATACAATGATTTTTACGCCCTGGGGGCCGGCGTTCAAGTCGGAGTCATCCAGAGAATTTCGAACCGATGGAAAATCAATTTTTTCGCCGAGAATCTGAACTACGGCTTCCGAGACTACTTCCGGGAGACGTCCATCGCAGCGACGCAAGCGCTCTTGATGACTCCGGCGAATACACTCACGTTTTCCCTTTCCGCGGACTGGGTGAAGGCCTTTTCTCGCCGGCAGGCGCAACTGTCCTGGAACTATTATTTTTGACCGGTCGCTTCCACCCCGCAGAGGGTCATGGCTTTTACGACCTTTGCGAGAGAACCCCTTTCCTCGCACGATTTGGCCTGCGCGTTTCGATTACCCCTGCTCCTTCATTCTACTTGCGGGGCACGACGTCATCGTCGGGATCAAACCGGATCGTCGAGCCCGCGACCCTTTCGCGGTGGATCAACCGGGCTCTGGACCTCAGGAGCGTTCAACGACCGATGCGGCGGGTATGACCTGCGCCGATCACGGTGTTCGCTTCGCTCGCGGTGTGCGTCGCGCGATGCAGGCATCGTTCTGCCCATCCTCCCTAAGTTCAGGTAAACTTAAACCCGATAGACAAGGCGAGCCTTGGTTTCATGAGCGGTTCATCGTCCCTCGGTGCGAAACACCCGCAAGGCGCTTCCGAACTCCGAAGGGAGACCGTGCTGACCCGAATCGGCTCCCGTGTACTTCTCGCTCTGGTCTTGATTCTCGCGCCGGCCTTGCCGCTAGGGGCCCAGTCGACCTCGGATCCCGAGCGGGCAGGGGGCGCAGCGGCCCCATCAACCGATCTGCTCCTTGCCGAGTGCGGGAGCGGGGTCGAGACCTTGAGTTACTTTGAATTTTCTAAAACGGTCCCGCTCAACAGCATGGCAACGAGCGCGAATTGGATCGCCTCCTGCAACCTAATCGGACATCGGGACCACTTGGGCCTCTTTGCGCGAGGCACTCTCACGCCCGCCGCCCTTTACACCCGGGAGCGCTGGTATTCTCACGGCAGCCTGGTTCAACAGGACGATCTCGCCTACCGCCTCGATCGGTCCGTCGCCGGAGCAGGTTACGTCTTTCCGAGCGGCATCGATGCTTACTTGGGTTTTTGGTATGCCGAGGGAGACCAGACGAGAAAAAATTTCGACTCCGCCGCCCGCGTTCGTCCCCTCCCCTTCTCGGTTGAGCGCCCCGAGAGTCGCGGCATCGTCTTAGGGTTGCAGGGCCTCTATCTGCAGAATCGCCAAAGGACAATCGGCCGGTTTTACGGAGATCTCATCATCCCGTTTGACGCTCGGGTCCGTAATTCCGCGGTCCCTGGGGCGAGTTTGCATTCTTGGGGGATCGGGGTCGAAGGGGGGGCCACCTACGGAAGGACCTTTGGGACGGGAAGCGACAAAACGTTCGTGACCTTTCAGGTGAACGTGCTGGGCCTCTACTACAACGACCAGGTCAGGAACGACATCGGCGTGGAATGGCCCCACAACCTCACGATCGGGGCGAGCGCGTTGGTCAATTTCGGAGGAGGGAGGTTTTCAATCCTGGAGAGATGATCGAGGCGCAGATCGACTCTAAGGGGTGTCGGCGATGTGCGAGCGGCGCACCGTCCCGCCGTAGACATTCATTACCTTTTTGCTTTGGCGGATATGGTAATTGGCCCAGGCGTTGGGTTCCCCTTGAAAAAAGGCATTGGGATCCTCCCCGGAGGCGGAGAGATAATCCGGTTCATTGATCCCCGCATCGAGGACCTCCGCCAGAAGGCAGTCCGTCACGAATCCTTCTCCCCTGAGCTCGACATGGGCCAGGGTTTCCAGAATCTGCTCAGTGTTGGTCTGCGTGAGCGGCTCGCGCATGTTGAGGACCTCTCAGGACGATTTTCTTGAGTCGGGCGACTTCCCTTCCCGAAAGCGTGCGCCAATGGCCGGGGGGGAGGTCTTCTACGGTGAGAAAGGCATAACGGACCCGTTTCAGCTTGGAGACCGGGTGGCCGACGCGGAGCAGCATCTCTCGGACCTGCCGCTTTTTCCCCTCGTGAAGGGTCACCTCCGCCCAGCTATTCTTACCGCTACGGGAGAGGGTCCGTATCTGACAGGGGGCCGCCCGCCCTTGAGGCAGGCTCATTTTGCCCCCCGTCAGTCTCTGGATCTGCGCATCGGTCAGTTCTCCCATCATCTTCGCCCAGTAGACTTTCTCGATTTCGCTCCGTGGGTGCATCAGTCCTTCGGCGAGTGCTCCATCATTGGTGAGGATCAGCGCCCCCTCGGTATCGTAATCGAGGCGCCCGACCGGATAGACCCTGGCCGTCACCCCTTTCAGAAGATCGATGACCGTGGGCCGGCCGCTGGGATCGCTCAGAGAGGTGATGACCCCTTTCGGTTTGTTCAGGAGGATATAGACCGGAGGCTGGTGGACATGGATCAGTTTCCCATCCACCTTGATATGGTCCCGGCCGGGGGTCGCCTTGGTCCCGAGCACCCGAATCATCTTTCCGTTCACGGTCACGCGCCCGCTGAGAATCAGCCTCTCGGCGTGGCGCCGAGAGGCAATTCCGGCCTGCGAGATTAACTTCTGAAGGCGCTCCTCACTCATGACACGGCCCCTCGATGGGCCGTGATCCACGGGAAGGGGGTCCACCCCCCCGTTCAACCCTCGCAAAACGGGTTTGAGGAGCGCGCCGGAAAGAAGCGCGTCGATGGAGTCGATCGCTGTGCGGCCAGATCGCCTCATGAGGGAAGCTCCCGCGGATATTCATCGAAATCCCCTTGATTTTCACAAAGAAGCTCGACACCCGTCTTGCCCGATCGAAGAGGCGGGCCGGGAAGATTAGGAGTCCGGACGCGACTGGCCCGGGACGGTTTAAATTATCCCAGATTTTAAGGATGGAGACAAGTCTCTTTTCCCTTCGCTCGGCCAACATCGGCCTCGACATGGCCCCGATCGTTAGAGAGCCTTCGTGAGTGTACAAAAATGTTCTCTCTGTTCAAAAAGGGACAGGATTGATGGGCCCCCATTTACAGCCGTGGGGGTAATCTCCAGGTTTGCCCGTCGGTTAGAGACCCGGCATCCGATACTCCCGATGGTACGACTCTTGCTGGATCCGGAGGATGAAAGGGCGAGTTCTAAGGAGGGACCGATGGAGCCGAATGAGAAGGAGACGATCCTCATCGTGGACGATGAAACCGGGCCGCGCGAATCGTTGCGAATGGTCCTCAAACCGTTTTATACCGTCTATATAGCAGATAGCGGCCTGCGGGCGATCGAGATGATCCGGGAAAAAGGAGAGATCGGCCTCGTGACCCTCGATCTCAAAATGCCGGGACTCCAGGGGACCGAGCTTTTGAAAGAGATCCGGAGCCTTCGAAAAGATATCGAGGTCATCATCATTACCGGATACGGTAGCCTGAGGAGCGCCGTGGATGGGATCCGATACAGGGTGCGGGACTATCTGATCAAACCCTTTAATATCACGGAGATCGTCGGCGCGGTCCAGCGAGCGATGGAGAAAAAGAGGTCGGTGGACCAATTTAAGTCGGGACTCTCGGATCTCTACCAGAGACTCAGCGAGGAAACCGAGCACTCCCATGGCGTCGATGCTTCACGCGTGCGTGACCTATTGGAAAAGCTGGGCGACGGACACCTCTTCCAGGGTTCGCAAGAGCCCCGGTCCGCTCCGGGGACGGAAAATCTTCAATTTCTGATCGTCCTGGTCGAGGCGCTGGAAGAGCAGACGCCCCTGACGATGGGACACTCCCGCAGGATCAGCGGATATGTGTCACTGCTCGCCGAGGAGATGCATTTAAGCGAGGAGGACCAGCACGCACTGCAACTGGCGGCGTTCTTACACGATCTGGGCCTCCTGGGGAACGCCTCAACGGACGAGCGGATCGAAGGAAAGTTCCATCCTAAGATCAGCGCCGAGCTCTGCGGTTTACTCGGTGTTCCGGAGCCGATCGCGCAGGCCGTCCGCTACCATCACTCCCCTTATGGCCAAGAGGGACCCGACGGCCTCCTGGGCAAGAAGCTTCCCCTGTTCTCTCGGATGATCGCGCTGGCCGAATTTTTCGACGAATTGGTGACGGGGAGCCCGGAGAAGGCTTCCCTGTCGACCAAACAGGCCGCTATGGAGCTGAAGAAGACGCGCGGTCGTCAGCTCGATCCCCAGCTGGTCGATTCTTTTCTCAACCTCGTCGAGAAGGGTGGGGTCCTCCCGGTTACCCGGGAAAAGGCCCGATGACGTACGGCGGATGGCCTAGGCTTTTGATTTAAGGTTGGAGGAGAGCATTTCGCTGGCGTGCTGGCGGGTGGTCGCGGTCAACCTCTGTCCCCCGAGCATGCGCGCAATCTCTTCGATGCGTTCTTCACCGCTCAGCAACGCGACTTCCGTGCGCATTCGCCCTTGGTGGTGGCGCTTTCTGACTGAAAAATGCCGCTCGGCCAGACTGGCGATCTGCGGCAGATGGGTCACGCAGAGGACCTGATGGCTTCGCGCCAGCTGCCTGAGCCGGCGGCCGACCCGTTCCGCGACCGCCCCCCCGATCCCGGCGTCGATTTCGTCGAAGATCAGGGTCGGAAGACCCTCTCCGGAGGAGAGGACCGCCTTCAGGGCCATCATGATCCTCGAGAGCTCCCCTCCCGATGCGACTTTTCCAATTCCACGGGGAGGCTCTCCCGGAAGCGCGATCAGAAATTCGATCCGGTCCGATCCGGTGGAAGTGAGGGGAACCGCCTCGATGGAGACCTGAAATCGGGATTTCTCCATTTTGAGGGCGGCGAGTTCCCTTCCGATCTGTTGCTCCAGGAGCTTGCTCCCCTCCCGACGCCTCTCCGTCAGCGATTTGGCCTGTTCCCCGCAGGTCCCCTCTCTCTCCCGGATCAGGTCCTCTAAGACAGGGAGGCGTTCTTCTCCCCCTTCGATCCCCCCGAGACGTCGGCGCAGTGCCTCACACTCCGCCAGGAGGGCCTCGCAGGAGGGCGCTCCATATTTCTTCTTCAACCGGGCAATCTCTTGAAGGCGGCCGGAGATCTGATCGAGCCGGTTCGGATCGAACTCGTCGGCCCGGCTCTGACGGCCTAGGGAGCGGGCCACCTCTTTGAGATTCAATACGGCCTCCTCGAGCATCCTCATCGGTTCCGTTTGCTCACCGGAGAGGCGATCCAAGGCCAGCAGCTGGTCCGAAATAGTCCCGAGCGACTCCAGGACCCCGTTCTCCCCGTTTAAGGCCTCGGAGGAGGCCTGGGCGAGCCGGGAGATCTCCTGCGCATGGCGCAGTCGTTTTTCCTCTCTCAGGAGTTCTTCCTCTTCCCCCGCCGAGAGAGCCGCCGCCTCGATCTCGCCGAGGTTAAAACAAATAAAGTCCTTTTCTTTTAGTTGGTTAACGATTCGCAACTCGAGTTCTTCTTTCTCTTTTTTGAGGGAGCGCAGTTCCAGAAATCCGCGCAGATACTCTTCTCGAAGGAGGCCCGTTTTGCAAAATGCATCGAGCAACCGGAGCTGAGCGTTCGGATCGGTCAGGCCGATATGGGTGTGCTGTCCGTGAATTTCAAAGAGGAACGCGGAGAGCGCATCGAGCTGGGCGAGGGTCGCCATTGAACCGTTAATATAGACCCTCCCCTTCCCGTTTCGTTGAAGCTGGCGCCTGAGGACGACCTCTTCCCCGTCCACCGGAAAATCCGCTCCAGAGGCCGACGCGGGGGGCCGGTCGAAAAGCCCCTCGACCTGCGCCTCCTCGGAACCCGTACGAATCAGATCGGTCGGGGCGCGTTCCCCCAAAAGCAGGGAGAGCGCGCCGATCAGGAGCGATTTGCCCGCCCCCGTCTCTCCGGTCAGTACGTTGAAACCGGATGCAAAGGAAAGGGTCAGATCGTCTATCAGGACAAAATTCTGTACCCGGAGCTCCCGGAGCATCGGTCCTCTCTACATCGATCATGACGCGATTTTGAAGGAAGCTCCCGAAGGGGATCCGAGGATCAGGAAGCGGGGGAGCGTGCTTCTGGAGCGGAGCTCAGCAAGGAATCAATTTTTTCTTTAAACTGTTTCTTGGACGCCGCGCCCACCACCTTGTCGAGCAGTTTCCCGTCCCGAAAGAAAATCAGGGTGGGGATGCCCATAACCTGATAACGGCTCGCCAGCTCGGGGTTTTCGTCGGTGTTGAGCTTGCAGACCTTCATCTTCCCCTGGTACTCGCCGGCGAGCTCTTCGACGATCGGAGCGATCATTTTGCACGGACCGCACCAGACGGCCCAAAAATCGACCATGACCAATTCCTTGGTCTTCAAGACCTCGGTATCCCACGACTGGTTGTCCACCGCAATCGACTTCTCTGACATGCCTTCCTCCAACCCTGTTTGAAGTGAGGTTATCTTAGTTGAATCGAACCTTCAATTTCAAGGACGAAAACAACCTGGGAAAGCAAAGGCCCTCTGATTGGACTCAGAGGGCCTTTGGCTAGAACGCGATGGGGACCTACTTTAGTACATATCCCCCATTCCACCCCCGCCACCCGGCATCGGGGGGGTCTTCGGCTTCTCTTCGGGAATCTCGGCGACCATGACCTCGGTCGTGAGCATCAGACCCGCCACGCTCGCCGCGTTTTGAAGCGCGGTTCGAGTCACCTTGGTCGGATCGATGATCCCCATCTCGATCATATCGACATACTGCTCCGAAACCGCATCGAAGCCCATATTATTTTTTTCTTTCTTTACCCGCTCGACCACGACCGAGCCTTCCAGCCCGGCATTCCCGGCGATCTGGCGAATCGGCTCTTCCAGCGACCGCCGGATGATGTTGACGCCGATTTTCTGATCCCCATCGAGTTTCAGTTTCTCGAGGCTTGCGATGCAGCGCAGCAGCGCAACGCCTCCCCCGGGGACGATTCCTTCTTCGACCGCCGCCTTCGTGGCATGCAGGGCGTCTTCAACGCGGGCCTTCTTCTCTTTCATCTCGATCTCGGTCGCCGCGCCGACATGAATCACGGCCACCCCTCCCACGATCTTGGCTAAACGCTCCTGGAGCTTCTCGCGATCGTAGTCGGAGGTCGTCTCTTCGATCTGGGCCTTGATCTGCTTCACCCGCGCCTGAATCTTGTGGGAATCGCCGGCGCCCTCGACGACCGTCGTGTTGTCTTTATCGACCGTGACCCGCTTGGCTCGACCCAAGTCGGAGAGCTTCACATTCTCGAGCTTCAGGCCGAGATCCTCTGAAATGGCCTGACCGCCCGTCAAGATGCCGATATCTTCCAGCATTGCCTTTCTCCGGTCACCGAAGCCCGGGGCCTTAACGGCGCAGGTGTGAAGCGTCCCGCGGAGTTTGTTGACGACCAGGGTGGCCAGGGCCTCTCCCTCGACATCCTCGGCGAGGATCAAGAGGGGCTTGCCCATCTTGGCGACCTGCTCGAGAAGCGGCAGGAGATCCTTCATGGTGGAGATCTTCTTTTCATGGATCAGGATGAAGCAATCCTCAAGAACCGATTCCATCCGTTCCGGATCGGTCACGAAGTAGGGGGAGATGTATCCCCGGTCAAATTGCATCCCTTCCACCACGTCGAGCGAGGTGGTCATGCTCTTCGCCTCTTCAACCGTGATCACGCCATCCTTGCCGACCTTTTCCATAGCCTCGGCGATCAGGTCTCCGATCGTCGAATCGTTGTTGGCGGAAATCGTGCCGATCTGGGAAATTTCTTTTCTCCCCTGGCACGGCTTCGAGATCTTCTTGAGTTCGTCCACGACAACCTCAACTGCTCGATCGATACCGCGTTTGATATCCATGGCGTTGGCGCCTGCAGTCACATTTCGAACGCCTTCGCGAAAAACAGCATGCGCGAGAACCGTCGCCGTGGTGGTGCCGTCTCCGGCCACATCCGAGGTCTTGCTGGCCACTTCCTTGACCAACTGAGCGCCCATATTCTCATAAGGGTCCTTCAGCTCAATCTCTTTGGCCACGGTCACGCCGTCTTTGGTGATCGTGGGGGCGCCGAATTTCTTCTCAATGACCGCGTTTCGACCCTTGGGCCCCAGCGTCGCCTTCACGGCGTTGCTCAACTGGGTCACGCCCCGAAGAATCGAAGCCCGCGCTTCCTCACTGAAACTGATCTGCTTTGGCATAGCTGCCTCCTTCTCCTCCTCTGAACCGTTACTCTACGATTCCAAGAATATCTTCCTCTTTGATGATCAGATATTCACTACCCTCCAGGGTCACCTTTGTCCCGGAGTATTTATCGAACAAAACCGAGTCTCCGACTTTCACATGTTTGACCTCGGAGCCAACGGCTTCGATCTTCCCTTTCTGGGGCTTTTCCTTGGCCGTATCCGGGACATAGATCCCGCCCGCGGTCTTGTCTAATTCGCCGGAATAGCTGACGAACACCCGCTCTTTGAGCGGCTTGAATTTCACAGACGTTTTGGTTGCAGCCATACGAACCTCCTTATTTTCCTCTTCGATCTCCGGCCGCCCCTGCCGGGGTCGCCCGCAGTTCGAGCCTTCACCGACGTGTTCTTGAAAGCGTCTCGAGAAGATTATTTGGTTAATATCTCGTCTCCCTTCGCGGGCCTAAAGAACGAAAGGACGAAGGGAAACGCCGACGCCCAGCGTCACCTCTTGACTCCGTCGACCCAATCCAATTCCCTTTTTGATTTAAGACCGATCGGCCTAATGTCAAGGTCTCCCTCGAAAAAAAAGCCGGAAGATCTTGATTCGAGGTTTTTTAGCACTCTGACAGTTCGAGTGCTAAAAGAATGTACCACAGCGAAAGAAGGACTGTCAATCCCCGATTGCGAAATCAAAACCAAACCGCCTGAGAGCGCCGACCTCCCGGATCAGGTCCCCCCCGCATCAGCCGGCGCGCTGGACGGGCGCCGGTTTACCCATGTACTCTTTGAAGATCTCCCAACTCTTCAGCAGGTCGACCGCTTTGTTCAGCTGCAGATCACTCTCCTCTTTGGACGAGGGCGCCGTCTCCGGCTTGTTTTCAGGGCTCTCGCTGGCGCCGTTCTTTAAAGAGGACGGGACCGCCCCGGTCGAACTGCTCCCCTGCACCTGTGTTTCATTTTCCAGATGGCGCTCCAGGTCCTTCTCCCGGATCGAGGGAACGTTTTTAACCTCCTTGACGGGGAAGGGTTTTACAACGATATCGGGATCGATTCCTGTGTTCTGAATCGATCTGCCCTTGGGAGTGTAATATTTCGCGGTGGTCAATCGGAGCGCGGACCCGTCCGGCAGGGGGAGGATCGTCTGAACCGATCCCTTCCCAAAGGTCTGGGTCCCCAGCACCAAGGCCCTTCCCCAATCCTGCAGGGCGCCGGAGACGATTTCGGAGGCCGAAGCGGACCCCTCGTTGACCAGAACGATCATGGGAACGTCGATGTTTTGGCTGCCGCTGGCAAAATACTCGTCCTTCTTCCCATCCCGTCCCTTGATCGCCACCACCAGCCGTCCGTTTTCCAGAAATTGCTCAGAGACCTCCACCGCGGAGGAGAGAAGCCCGCCGGGATTGTTGCGCAGGTCGAGAATCAGGGAGCGGACCTTCTGCTCCTTCAACTTGGCAAAGGCCTTCTGCATATCCTTTGCGGTCTGCTCCTGAAACTGGGTGAGGCGAATATATCCGATGCCGGGTTCGAGGACTTTGGACTTCACGCTTTGAATACGAATGACATCCCGGACGATCACGAACGCCATCGGCTCTTTCTCCCCGTCGCGACCGATGAGCAGATTCACCTTGCTCCCCTTGGGACCGCGCATCTTATTGACCGCATCCGCCAGGTTCATATCCTTGGTCGTCTGATCGTCCACCTTGAGGATCCAGTCCCCCGCCTTGAGGCCGGCCTTGTCCGCCGGGGTCTCCTCGATCGGTGCGATCACCACCAGCCGGTTGTCCTTGACGCCCACCTGGAGCCCCAGGCCGCCGAACTCCCCTTTGGTGTCGACTTGCACTTCCTTATAGACGTCGGGGGTCATGAAGGAGGAATGAGGATCCAGGGTGCTGACCATCCCCTTGATCGCCCCATAGATGAGGTCTTTATTTTTGACCGGCTCGACGTAGTCTTTCTGTAAGAGGGAGAGGACCTGGCCAAAAAGTTTGATGTCTTCAAAGGTCTCCGTTTCAGCGGAGACCTTGTTCTCCCATCCCCTGCCGAGAAAGACACCGATGCCCAGAAAGGTGACCACCGTCAAGGTCATCAGTGTAAAGCGAATCCGTCTGTGCTGGCTCATCTCTTTCCTCCTTGTTGCCTTCTTTTTTCTAACCAGGCCAGAGGGTCCATCGGGTCGCCCTGGTGCCGAATCTCAAAATAGAGACGGCTCTCCTGGACCAGCCCGGTTTCCCCCACCGTTCCGATTATGCCATTTTTCAGAACATGCTCTCCGGCAGAGACTAACAGTTTTCCGAGGTGCGCATACAACGAATAGTAGTTATCGCCATGATCCAGGATGATTACGATGCCGTATCCTTTGAACCAGTCGGCATAGAGAACTCTCCCGTCATAGACCGCCTTGACCGAGTCTACGGAATCGGGCCGGATCTCGATCCCCTTTCGAAAGATATAGGTGTCGAACTTGGGGTGTTTTTGCCTCCCGAAGAGCGTAACGACTTCGCCCCGATTGGGCCAGAGGAGCCTCCCCTTTTCGCTGGCGAATCCCCCCCGAGAAAGCTCCCGGGATCTTTTTTCCGTGAGGTCTTTCAGGAGCAGCTGTAGCTGTAAAGACGCCTCATCCAACTCCGAGATGGCCTTCTCGTAGGTCGACCGTTCGTTTTGGATCGACGCCAGGAGCACCTTTTTCTTTCGCTGTTCGACCCGAAGGTCCGTCACCTCCTGGACCTGGTCCGCCTTTTCGCGGTTGGCCGCCAAGCGTGCCTCTTGAATTTCCCGATCGTCCCGTTCCTGCCTCGCCAGTTGCGCCTTGAACTGCCGGATAAATTCCTGCTGCTTGTTGGCGTCCCAGCGCAGGTAGTAAATTCTCTGGTCGAAATCATACTCCGTTTTCGCCGAAAAGAGAACCGAAAGGTTTCTCCCGGCCCCTTCCTCGTAGAGATCTCTTAATCTCCGGGCCATCAGTTCTCTTTTCCTCGCAAGCTCCCTACGGGAGACTTCGATGTCTTTCCCGAGCCGTTCGATCTGGGCATCCTTTCTCTCGATATTGAGCTGCAACAGGGAGAGCCTCTTTTCATGAAGACGGATCCGATCCTCCATCTCTTGCAGGGAGGAGAGGATGGACCGCTCGTGCACCGCGCTCTGCGAGCTCTTTTTCTCCTTGGCTTGAATCTCCCCCTGGAGACGCTCCAGCTCCCGGCGCTGCTGGTCGATCTGCTCGTCCAGTGGGACCGCATTGGACGCGACCGGCAGGAGAAAGACGCAAAGCAGGATCCAGCACCCGACGCCTAGCGAACCCGCCATCGATCTTCACTCATGGTCGACCCAGATCAGCGAAATCAGACTGCCGATCGCCCCTAACATCCCGCCGCCCGCGAGGAGGAAGGCGATGAGCGAGGGGGTGAAAAACCGCAGTTGGTACGAGCCGCCGATCCAGGGTCCGCTGCCGGAGAGGTGGCCCTGGACGTAGTCATAGAGACCCTTGAGAACCAGCAGGGATGTGGCGGAGGCGACCGCCCCCAAAAAGCCCCCCTCCAACAGGTACGGGAGGCGGATGTAGGCGCGACTCGCCCCGATGAGCCGGAGGATCTCCATTTCCGCCTGGCGGGCATAGAAATTGAGCCGAATGGTCAGGGCGATCAGGGTCATCACCGTCATACCGAGGAGAAGACCGATCACCATGCCGATGGTCCGGATCTTCTTTAAGAGCAGATTAAGGAACGAGAGCCACTCGGCGCCGTAGTGGACCTCCTCCACCCCCTTTATTTTCCTGAAGCGATCCGCCAATTCGACCAGGTAGCGCTCATTCTCCTGCACCTGAGGGCGCAGGGTGACGGCGAAAGAGGCGGGAAAGGGATTCCCCTCCAATTGATCGAGGATCGCATCATCGATCTGCATCTTCTTGAATTCCTCACGGGCCTTCTCCTTGCTCGTAAAGGAGACCTGGGCCACCCCCTTCTCGGTCTGGATTTTTTCTCTGAGCACAACGACGTCCGCCTCACTGGCCCGCTCGTCCAGATAGACCATGATCTGGACATTGCCGCGCAGGCCCTGCAGGAGCATCTGCAGGTTGTCGTAAAAAAGGAAGAGAAACCCGGGGAAGATCAATGAGATGCAGATCGCGGTCGCGGAGACCAGGGTCATGAGCTTCTGGGTACGGATGTTCTCCAAGGTGGCCTGCAGCGCATAGATCATCCTCCTCATGGGGTCCACCCGTCCGAAACGATTTTTCCCTCCTGTAATCCGATCATCCGCCGAGGAATCCGTTTGAGGACCTCGCGGTTGTGGGTCGCGATGATCATCGTCGTTCCGGACGTGTTGATGTTGCGCAGCAGTTCAAAAACTTCGAAGGAGAGCTCACTGTCCAGATTTCCGGTCGGTTCATCGGCCAGCAAGATGGAAGGACGGTTCACCACCGCCCGGGCAATGCAGACTCTCTGCTGTTCGCCACCGGAGAGTTGTAAAGGATAGCTGTCGCGTTTCTTATCGAGCCCGACCTCTTCAAGCACCTCGGAGACCCTCTTTTTGATCTCCCTGGGGGGGAAAGCGGCCACTTTCATCGCGAGGGCCACGTTCTCGTACACCTTCTTATGGGAGATCAACTTGAAATCCTGGAAGACCACCCCGATGTTTCTTCTCAGAATCGGAATCTGGCTCGCCTTCAATCGAGCGGCGTTACGCCCGCCGATCAGGATCTGGCCCTCATCCGCCCGTTCGTCGCAGTAGATCAATTTTAAAAGGGTGCTCTTTCCCGCGCCGCTCGGACCGGTGATGTAGAGAAACTCCCCTTTTTCCACCTGAAGATTGACATCCTGGATTGCCGGCCGATTCGCCTCATAGTATTTGGTCACATGAAAAAGCTGTATCATGCAGCACCCTGCCTGCAGCCGCGCTATCCGTCTTCTTTCTTGGAAAGATAGTCGAGGATCAAATCGTCGAGGCTCTTTTTCTTTCGCTGATCCAGACTCGGTGCCGCGGGTCCAGGCGCGGAGGGTTGACTCGGAGGCGCCTCGGGGCGGCCGATCTTGCCCGCCATCAGATCTCGAATGATCGTCTTGTGCTGGTCCGCCATCATCTCCCGGACGATCTCCTTCAAGGATTCGGATTTCAGGATATCCCGGTAGCTGGTCTTACGCGTGGATTGGATCGCCCCTCCCTGAAACAGGTGAGTGGTGATCACCGGACTCTGAGAGCCGCCGTCCTCGGTCTGAATATGATACGTCTTCCCGTTGTATCGAATATCTGTATTAATCCCGCTGATCATAGACTCAAGGCCGCCTGGGATGATAGGTTTGTTTTAGAGAACCGCCCCCGAAACCCCCATCACCCCCTTAAACGTTTTTCGATGGATCGGACTGGCACCAAATTTGCGGATGTTACTCAGATGCTCCGGGGTCCCATACCCTTTATGCGAAAGAAAATTGTACTCGGGATAGTCCTGGTGATAACGCTCCATGATACGGTCTCGGGTGACCTTGGCCACAACGGAGGCCGCCGCGATCGAGATCGAGAGCAGGTCGCCGTGGATGAGGCCGGTCTGCTCAATAGCCGACTGAGGAAGAAGGACTGCGTCGATAAGGAGGAAGTCCGGACGGATGAGAAGCGATGAAACCGCCTTTAACATTGCACAGCGAGTTGCGTTCAGAATGTTGATCCGGTCGATGTCCTGGTGGTCCACGGCCCCTGTGCCGACCGCAAGGGCCACACTAAAAATTTGCGTAAAGAGCCGATCCCTTTGGGACGCGCTGAGGAGTTTCGAATCGCGAATCCCGGGAAGCCAGGCGGTTTCGGGAAGAATCACCGCCGCAGCGACGACCGGGCCCGCCAGAGGTCCTCGTCCAGCCTCATCCACCCCCGCAATGAGCGCAAAACCATAGGAGCGAAGGAGCCGCTCATGGTACCCCAGCTTGTTGAGCCTACGTCGTTCCCCTTTTTCTGAAGCTCCCTGCAATCGAGATCTCCTCAGAAAAACGGTGATCTTCCTAGGATTTCACCTCAACCGGCTGGGCAATTTCAGAAGAGACCACCGTTTCGGGAGCCGGTGCCAGGTGCGTCGTCCTCTCCTTTTCTGTAATTCTGGCCGCGCGTCCCCTGAGCTCACGCAGGTAATAGAGTTTGGCGCGCCTGACCTTTCCTTCTCTGACCCGTTCAATCTGCTGAACAAACGGAGAGTGGAGCGGGAAAATTCTCTCGACTCCGACACCATATGAGACTTTTCGGACGGTGATGGTTTCCCGGTTGCGCGTTCCCTTTCGGGCGATGACGACCCCTTCAAAGATCTGGGTCCGTTCCTTTTCCCCCTCGATCACCTTGACATGGACGCGCACCGAATCCCCGATGCTGATCTGCATCTTCTGGGGTTTGGTCAAAGCCCGTTCAATTCTCTCCAGCCGATCCATGGGTTTCCTCCGTTCCTTAAAATGAGTTTCAGTAATGGACAGCTGGCCTTGCCTTAAACCACCGTCCTAACGTCAAACCTGCCCCGCGCCCCATTTGCTGGCTCCATCGATGAGATCCGGCCTCTTCATTAGGGTATTGAGAAGGGCTTGCTGCCGTCGCCAGGCGGCAATGGCCCGGTGATTCCCTGAAGTCAGGACCGCCGGAACGCGCATTCCGCGAAAAACCTCGGGCCGGGTATACTGGGGATATTCGAGCAGCCTTAGAGCGGAAAAGGACTCCTCCCGAAGAGATTCGGGCTCTCCCAACACCCCGGGAACCAAGCGGGCGGCCGCATCGATCATGACCAGTGCGGCCAGTTCTCCCCCCGTCATGACATAGTCTCCGATAGAGACTTCCTCCATCGGAATTCCCTCCTTAACCCTCTCGTCGACTCCTTCATAGTGACCGCAGATAAAGACCAGCGGCCGGGGCTCGGAAGCCAGATCAGCGGCCAACTCCTGGGAGAACGGCTTTCCCTGGGGGGAGGTCAGGATAAAGCGCATCTCCTGCTCGGTACTTCGAAGCGAATCAATGAGATGATAGACCGGTTCGGGTTTCAGCACCATCCCCGGGCCGCCCCCGTAAGGCGCATCATCGGTCACCCGGTGCTTCCCCGACGCATAGTCTCGCAGCAGGTGAACCTTGACCTGAAGCACCCCCTTCTCCACGGCACGCTTCAGAATACTCTGCTGGAAAAAGGGCTCAACCAGCCCGGGAAAAAGGGTAACGATATCACATTTCATTCGAATTTACCATCCCCGGCATCGGCCGGACGACCATTTTCCCGCCCGAGCGGTCAACGCCCACCACCACGGAGCGCAATGCCGGAATCAGGTGCTCCTCGGGGCCGTTGCGCACGATGAAGACGTCGTTTCCCTTGGTCTCCAGCACCTCTTCCAGTACCCCTAGATAGCGTCCATCCTCCAAATACACCGTGAGCCCGATCAACTCGAAGTGATAATAAATCCCGTCGGGTGCCCTGGGAACCTGGCACGGAGAGATCCTCAACTCACCCGCGATGAAACGAGCGGCCTCTTGCGGCGTTCTGACATTTTCAAAGGAGAGGATCACCGTATGATGGAGCTCCCGGACTTCCTCGACGATACACCTCTCGAACCGCCCGTTGCTCAAGCGAACCGAAACCGCCCGGGAGGGAAGGCGGGTAAAGCGTCCGGGGACATCCGACAGAGGGACCACTTTCAATGCCCCCTTCATCCCCACCGGTTTCAGAATTTTTCCAAAGGTTATCCATTCGTCCATCGTCTACTCGAGAATCTCCAATACACAGCGCTTTCCAATCTTGGTCCCCGCCGCATTGAGAATGGTCCGCATCGCCCGTGCTGTTCTTCCCTGCTTTCCGATCACCTTTCCGAGATCTTCCTTAGCAACCCTGAGTTCGATGATGGTCGTCTTCTCCCCTTCCGTCTCCTTCACGACGACGTTTTCAGGACGGTCCACAAGCGACTTCGCGATGTATTCAATGAGCTCCTTCATCGACTACCTCCATAGGGAAGGGTATCAATCTTTTTTCTCGGTCGCGCCAGCAGCGGTCTCAGCGTTCTTCAGGACTTTGCACTTGGAGAAAATCGTCCGCACGGTATCGCTCATTTTAGCGCCCCGTTTGAGCCACTCGCTCGCTCGCTCCCCCTTCACCTTGAGAGAGACGGACTGCTCGGCCAGGGGGTCATAGGTTCCCAGGATCTCGATGAAACGCCCATCCCGCGGGGATTGCGAGTCCGCCACCACCACCCGGTATAACGGCCGCTTGTGCCTTCCAATTCTGGTCAAACGAATCTTCACTGCCACACTCGCACCTCTCTTCCATGGTTAAAATGGTTGACGACCTTTTCCCTTGAAGCGACGAGGAGATCGATCCGACAATCAAAGCGCCTCGCTTAAAGATATAGACCGGGTTCAAATCGGCTCTTTGAGTCATTTCAGCGCGTCCTGAGCCCTCTTTAAAAGAGCGTCATAGCCGTGATCGGAAACTGCGGTCCCGATGCGGTACTTGAGTGGCTGACTGAAATGGCTGCTTGAGTTTAACAGTTCAATCTTTTCCCGAACCCGCTGGCCGACCCGGGCGGTCTTCGCGATATCGGAGTCGAGCAGAAGAATCGCGAACTCGCCGAAGCCGAGTCGGGCGGGCAGATCAACCTCCCGCGTGCTCGTGCGGATCAGTTGGCCCAGGACGCGAATGGCGCTTTCGGCGCCGGAGCTGTTCTGAGAATCCGTGATCGTCCCCAGATTCTGAAACTCGATGACCACGACGCCCAAGAACCCCCCGTGACGAAGGGCCCGGCGGGCCTCCTTTTCGAAAAGTTCATCGAAAAATGACCGCGTATAGACCCCCGAGAGGGAATCGATCCGTTCCTTCTCGATCATCTCGCTCTGCAGAACCCGTTTTTCAACATCCCTCATGAGCAGAAAACCATAAGGACCCGCCTCACCGGAGCCCGCAGAGAAGATAAATACCCCCGGCGCCCAAAAATGCTGGCCGTCTTTTCGAAGAACGGTGATCTCGACCTCACGGGTCCACCCCCCTTTCGGCGGGACAATTTCGGGAGGCGGCAGGGAAAACTCTTCCAGCCGCGTTCCATCGCCGTCACTGCACAAAAGAAGATCGCCGAGGGTCATTTTGTCCACGATCTCTTCAGCATCCCAGCCACTCATCATCTCCGCAGCCGGATTCAGTCCGATGACGCGCAAACGGCGGTCTACGACGACGATTCCGTCAGAGGCCTGCTCATAAACGCCTCTCAAACATTCGTGCTCGAGGTTTAACGGCATGATCGTTTCAACCTCCGATCGCCCTTAGAAGGGCAACCCTTTCCCTAAACCGAGAGGCCTGCCTCCCTTTGAAAATACCTTCATCAGTTTTTTCGCCTGGTAAAACTGTTTGAGCAAGCGATTGATCTCTTGAACCGAGGTCCCGCTTCCCCTCGCAATTCGCTTGCGCCGGCTCCCATTGATGATTTCCGGCCGTCTTCGCTCTTGAGGGGTCATCGAGTTGATCATCGCCTCCACATGAAGAATCTCCTTCTCCGGAACGGCGCCCCCCGCCATCTCGCGCAGCCGGTTGCCTCCGGGAAGCATCTCCAGTATCTTATCAAAGGACCCCATTTTTCTGACCTGTTGAATCTGAGCCTTGAAGTCCTCGAGCGTAAATGCATTTTTCCTCAGCTTCGATTCAAGGGCCTCGGCCTGATCCTTTGTATACGCCTCTTCGACCCGCTCAATCAGTGAAAGGACATCACCCATGCCCAAGATGCGAGAAGCCATCCGCTCGGGATAAAATGCCTCCAGGGCGTCCGTCCGTTCTCCCGTGCCGACGAATTTAATCGGGGCTCCGGTCGCGGCCCGCATCGAAAGAACCGCGCCTCCCCGGGAGTCTCCCTCCGTTTTCGTCAGGATGATCCCCGTGATGCCGATCTGCCGATTGAACTCTTCGGCAATGTTGATCGCATCCTGACCGGTCATGGCATCCGCCACCAAAAGGACTTCGTGGGGCATGGCGTTCTGCTTGATCGAGCTCAATTCCCTCATCAGCGCGTCATCGATATGAAGGCGCCCCGCGGTATCGACCAGGACCAGATCAAACCCCTGCGAGCGTCCCCGCTCCACCCCCTCATTGACCGTCGATAGCACTGTCGCCCCCCCGGCCGGAACGGCGACCGGAACATCGATCTGTTGACCCAGCAGGGCGAGTTGCTCAACGGCAGCGGGCCGTTGGAGATCCGCGGCCACCAACAGAACTCTCTTGCCGATCTTTCTGAAATGCCGCGCCAGTTTTGCGGCCGTGGTCGTTTTTCCAGACCCCTGAAGTCCAACCAGCATCAGGACGGTCGGCGGAGCCGCAGAGAGCTTCACGGGAGACTGCTCCTCCCCCATCAACGCCTTGAGCTCTTCCCAGACCACCTTGATCACCTGTTGACCCGGCGTCAGGCTATGCTGAAGCTGCTGGCCGACCACCCTCCCCTTCACCCGTTCGATGAGGCCCTTGACGACCTTGAAGTGGACGTCGGCTTCTAACAAGGCCAGGCGCACTTCACGGAGGGCCTCCGCGATGTTTTCCTCCGTCAATACCCCTTTGCCCGTCAATTTTTTCAGGGCGGCATCGAGCTTTTTCGTCAGATTTTCAAGCATATAGGGTCTACAGGTTCAAGGCAAAAATTTATATAATTTTACATAGAGTCTTACGGATTGTCAAGAATAGAAAGGGGGAATTTTATTCGATAAAACAAGCCTCTTGGCCTTCTGAAGGGTCCGGACCCCGAGCCGATTCGAACGGGCGCGGCTATTTCCCAACCAGAAAAGAAAGGACCGTCGCCGCCACGTGGTCTCTTTGCGGGAGAGTGAGTTCCGGGTAAATCGGCAAGGCCACGGTTTCATTCGCGGCGCGCTCGGCCTCGGGGAGATCTCCCTTTTTGTAGCCCAGATACTGAAAACATTCCTGCAGGTGCAAGGGGATCGGATAGTAGATTTCCGATCCAATCTCGTTCTTTCTCAACTGTTCGATCAACCGATCCCTTTCCGGCACCCGAATGACGTATTGATTGAAGATAGAGACATTGTGGCTCGGGATCGAGGGACAGGAGATCTTAGAGAGACCGTTAAATCGTTGATCATAATAGGCGGCGTTCTGCCGGCGCTTTTCAGACCACTCGGAAAGGTAACGGAGCTTTACCTGCAGGACGGCGGCCTGCAGCGTGTCGAGCCGACTGTTGATCCCGATGGTCTTGTGGACGTACTTCGGCTTGCTTCCGTGGACCCTCAAAATGCGAATCTTCTCCGCCAGGTCAGGATCGCGGGTGAGGACCATACCCCCGTCGCCCGCGCCTCCCAAGTTCTTGGAGGGGAAGAATGAAAGACAACCGAGAATCCCCATCGAGCCCGCCTTTTTTCCCTTATAGGTGGCCCCGATGGCCTGCGCCGCATCTTCGATGACCGCCAGTTCGTGTTTGCGGGCGATCTGGAGGATCGCGTCCATTTCAGCACATTGCCCGAACAGATGGACGGGAAGGATGGCCTTGGTCCTTTTCGTAATCGCCTTTTCAACCCAATTCGGGTCCAGGTTATAGGTGTTCGGATCGATGTCGACGAAGACGGGTTTGGCGTGCAGTCGCGCAATCGATCCCGCGGTGGCGAAGAAGGTATAAGAGGAGGTCACGATCTCGTCCCCCGGACCGATATTTAAGGCCATCAGTGCCAGGAGAAGCGCGTCGGATCCGGAGGCCACCCCGACCCCGTGCGATACCTCGCAGATCCGGGCGACCTGCTCTTCCAGTTGAGACACCTCGGGACCCAGCACGAACTGCTGGCGCTTGAAAACGGATGCCACCTCCGCCAGGATCTCTGATTGAATCAATTCATACTGAGCCACCAGATCCAGCAATGGGACCTTCATACTCGGTTCCTTTCGTCAATAAGCTCTATGGAGTCAAAGCGCTCTTCCAGGTCTTCTGTCGAGTCGGGCTCTTGAGACGCGGTCCCGCCGTCGGCGCGCTACACCTTAAAGACCGCTTGCGCCGCCAAGCGGTCCGGACCTCCAGCGTGAAGAGGCCTTGTGAGGGGCCGCTTCAGGAAACGATTCTCTGCGTCATTGCCGAGAACTCATACCGATAAAGTATGGATATCCGGGTCACCTTGGGGGGAAGCTCTGAGGCAAAGCGGACGTTTCGCCTTCGCCGGAGCCGGTTCTTCCTGCTCCCCGACTGATCCGTCATTTTTGATCGGATCGGCCGGTCCATCCGCAAAACGCCGGCAGGTGTCAGGAAATCCGGACGGCGGGTGGCGATCCTCGTTCTTTTTGGGAGCGATCCAACACGATTGAGAACGCCCGCCCCCAGGCGATTTACAGAGACGATATCTTCTTTTTTTTGGCCTCCGATGGACCGGACCGACCCGCGTTCGATTGATTTGCGACACGGCTCGCCACGTCGCGAAACGTCGGATCCTGGGAGAAAATTTCACTGAAGAGCCTCTGTGCCTCGCCGTTTCCCGGACGCTGCGATAAGATGACGGCGAGTTCATACTTGAGAAGAAGCTGCTGCTGATTGGAACAGCGCGGTTCCTTGATGAGCACGCGGAGAAGATGCTCGGAATCCCGGAGGTTTCCTTTTTTCTGATAACACAGCGCGAGCATCAACGCGGCGTCGATGGATCGCTCTCCGCTCATCGCCTGCTTGAATTCATTGATCGCATCATCGAGCAGCCCCATTTCGTTATAGGCGATGCCGAGATTAAAATGCGTCTCGACATCTTCCTGGTGGGGATCGTCGTTCATCCCGCGCTGAAACTCCTTGAAAATGGCGTCCAGTTGGTTCTCGACCTCGCTGGGCGGAGCAGGGGGCACCTCCTTGTTCTTGTCGTCAAACTCCTCCAGCAGAGAGGTCAAATCGAAATAAGCCTCCCCCTCCGGCGGCTTGGAGAGGTCTTTCGCCATGTCTTTAAAGGACGCGCGTGGCTTCGAATGTTGACCTTGCGAGAGGTCGACCGAATGCTCTGAGAAGCTCTCCTCCACGGATTGGAGAAGATCCTCAAAAGACACCTCGCGAAGGACCTCCGGCGCCTTCGACTCCTCGCGCACGCTCTGTCCCCTGTTTTCCGCCGACGCCTGGTCCTGATACTCCCGTTGTGAAATCTCCTGGTCTTCAATTTCGAGCAATTTCCGTCGGGCGTGAACATGATCGGGATCGACGTCGAGCACCTTGATCAAGATTCGCCGGGCATCCTTGACCCGGTTTCGCTTGAGGTACTCATCAGCCTTCTTCAACTGCTCTGCAAAGGGATCCAAGCCCAAGCTCTGGCCGGCGGAGGAATCTTCAATCGTGCGCTCGGTGCAACCTGATTGGGCGCGAACAGCTTGCGACTCTTCGATCTCGGAGGCTTCAACCTGGCCCCCGCCTGAACCCGAGAGCTCCGCGGCCGCCTTAACGAGACCGTTCATCTCCTGCTCGATCTCGGATTGCCGGTCCGTATCACCCCGCTGGCGATACAAGGCAGCTAGGGTGCCGCAAATCTGCGCAGCCTTTTCGATCGCCCCTTGTTTCTTGTAGATCTCTTTGAGCTGCAGATAAGCCTCTGCATGATCCGGCGCAAACTTAACGACTTCCAAGAATTGATCATGGGCCTTTTCGATGAGGCCATATTTCAGATAGACATTCGCCTCCGTGAGACGATTTTGGATCTCCTCGGGCGAGAGGGAGGCGACCGGTTCCGGCGGCGCCGATTCGTCGGAGCGCGGTTGAACCGGGTTTGGCTTGGGCGTCAGGGAGTCGAATGACTGGACGGCTGGAGCCGGCGGCGCCGATTCGTCGGAGGCAAACGACGGAAGACTGAATTCGGGCGTGACGGAGTCAAGCGAAGCGGCGACCAGAGGTGCCGCTGCCGCCGGCTCTCCCGCGAGAGGGCCCTCTGGGATCACGGGGGTGATTGAATCGCTCGACGAAGAAGGAGGCGCCATCGAGATGAGCGGCTCTTCGGGGGCTTCGGCGGCAACAATCGGCGCCGGGTCGCTAAGGTCGAATGAAATGGAAGGGGGCGGGCTCGGGACGAGGGGTTCTTTCGTGGGGGTCTGCGTCGCCGGCTCCCCGGAAACGATCGGTGCCTCAGAGGGGGCGCCGCCCAATTCGGAGCGCTCCGGCGCTTCACCCCCCGACGCCAGAGGATGAAGAGAGATGTTTCCCCAATCCGCTGGATCTTTCGAGGGCTCCGACGGCATTTCGCCGGCCGCGTGTTGCGCTTCGGGCGCCGGCGGGTTCGAAGCGGCCAGCAACGCAGGGACTATTTCCTCCAGGTTCAGGGCCGGAGAGGACTCCTCTTTTACCGGGGCCTCCACGCCCTGCGCCACGGGCGGAGCGGAGGCGGCGTCGACCTTGGATTCGGAAAGCGCTTCGTTCCGCTCGAGGAAATCGGGATTCATTTCTCTAATCTGCTTGAGGACCGACTCCGCCTCGTGATTCTGGTGTCTGGAGCGGAAGAATTGAAGGGCCTTGCAATACGCCTCAAGGGCGTGATCGTTGTAACCCTCCTTGCGGCAGGTCTCGGCGAGCTTCAGCCGCGCATGCACATTGTTCGGTTCAAGATCGGCGACCTTCTGATAGATCTGGAGCGCCCCCTTGATATTCCCGAGCTTCGCGTATTGTTTCGCAACACGGTAATATTCGTCGGTCGCGTTCGCGATCAACCCCCGGCTGGAATTTAAGTCAGCCAGCATCTCGCAGACATCGAGACGCGCCGGATCGATTTTAATGATTTTCTTATAGACGGCGATGGCCTTTAACTCAAAGCCACCCGTTTGAAAGGCTTCGGCCGCCTTCATGTAGGCCTGAACGGCCTTGGCGGAGGCGGCTTTTTTAAGCTGCAGATCGCCGATCGTATTGAAAATATTGCCGTCGTTAGGAGTTTCCTGAATCAGCTTCTGCCACTCTTCGACGGCCTTATCCAGTTGTCCTTTGGCGGCGAACTTTTGGGCCTGATTGATGATTGCGCTCTTGTCCAGACCCAATAAAACCCCCTTATACAAATCCGCTCAAAGTGATACCACAAGAGGTCCAATGTGTCAAGAAAAGGGGGCGGAATTGCGGGGATCTTCGGTTCGAGCCACCTAAACCGAAGATCCCGCTTCAGTATCAATCGAGGGAGAAGCTGAGATGCTATTTCGATCCGGGAGGAGGCGTCGGCGAGGAAGGCTGGCCGGAGGGCGCACTGGGCGCGCCGCCAGGGGCCATCCCGGGGGCCGGAGGCGCGGGTGCCTGCTCAGCACCCGTAGAAGGCGCCGCAGGGGATGCGGGTGCCTCACTCGGTTTCGCTGTCTCTTCCTTCGGTTTACTATAACAGCCCGCCAGCGATCCGACGATCGCGAGCGTCAATAGGCTGGTCATCCACTTTTTCACTCTCTTACCCTCCTTGCTGAGTTGAATTCAAACCGCGACGATCATGCCCGGGGATTGAAAGCCTCCCTCCGGATATTCAACAGGCCTGCCGAACAGGGTATTGCCACTGCCACAAAAGATTGACTATACCACGAAAGCCTGTAATTGTCAACTAACAAAAACGCTCGGTAGTGTCCTAATTTAAAATTGTAAATAATTGGCAGCGGAAGGAACAGGAAACTATTTTGGGGAAGTAGCTGACTTTCGGATTGAGTTTTGTGCATGTTGTAGGGCTTCTATGAACTGCCCGATCTTCTCATGGGAAACAATAATGCGAGACACGCAAAATGCCCGAACAGAGCTAATTTCTTTTACCTTCTGCTCAAGTTCTTCCTTGCTTGTTCCTGTTAATAATGGCGGTTCGGCCTGAAAAAATGAAATCACAAATTCGTGCTCACCATTCTGAATCAAAATATTAGAAACAAATTCCTTTTTGATACCTTCTGGGAAAACAAATTCTACGTTTAAAGCACGCTTCGTGCCAACTCTTGCAGCGCCGGTTTTATTGTCCATTTCAATTCTCTTAGGTTGTTTGAGCAATAAACTTTGATGGGGAAGCTACCGCCAGATCAGCACTGATACTTTCATAAACATTCGAAAGACTTAATGGCTCACCGAGGAATTCATATTTCTCTGTGTTGTTCAGCGAAAATTCGAAATTCTGAACATAAACTTGAGTTGCTGGCAATGGCCTTAGTGGGGCCGTCATATTTTCTTCGATTAATTTACACTCTGTTTCAAAACCTTTCGCTTCCAATGACTTTGGAGAAACATCATCAAACTCTCTCAGGAACCTTGAATATGGTACAAATTTAACAATTAAGGCCACATCAAACGCTGAAGCCAAATCCATGAGCGTTTGAAGGCTCAACTTACCATAATCAGGATCTTCGATCCGGGAAATCACGTTTTGATGTTTTCCTGCCTTAATCGCTAGTGTTTCCTGGGTCCATTGTCGATCCTCTTGCTCTCGTAGGGCACGAATCTGGTAAGGAAGACCGATGCGGATATGATCCCTGACATAGGCATCCCGATATTTTTTGTCTCTTAGTTTATTGAATTTCCTCAAAAGCCTATTGTACAAGCCACTCACACCTGTATCGCTTGTCTTGTTGAATTAGCTCCTTCAACTTCAAGGCTGTCCTGCATGCATCTTTGGGTTTTAATTTTCCACCCTTTTCTGTAGCGAAAAAAACAATCGTAAATTCCCGTCCTGGACTATAAAATCCAAGAGCTCTATGCTGAACATTATTGGCTTTAAATCTAATTTCGATAAGGCCTTCACATTCTTCATGTAGAATACCCGTCTCGGGTCTTTCCCATTTCGGCCGGTCCAACAAATACTCTAGAGATGTATCAAAGGTTGATTTAGCTTCTGGTTTTTGCTTCGCGTACCAACCAGGAATGAGCTTATCCCCGTTTTTTGAAACAAACCCATAGAACCTCCATCGTATCGGCGTATTCATAATGCTATTTCATTTTTGCGATAAAGTCAAGGTTTTTATGTTGACAAATACATCGCAAGTTTGATATTATACGGCATTATGGTGCTCAACTCAACTGAAAACATTGCAAAAATGAACGGCGTAAAGAGGGGTCTCTCCTTACGCCGTTCAAAAACGTGCGCCGGTAACTCAATCGCATAGAGTACCCGATTACTAATCGGGAAGTCGCGGGTTGGAGCCCCGCCCGGCGCGCCACTTTAAAACAATGGGTCCCTTGGTGTTGTAGCACCTTGGGACCCGCAACCGACAGTGCCCGTGAAGGATGTCGATTGCACCCGCTAGGGCAATCTATTTTATACACCCTTCATGGGCTTCCTGTCAAAGGGAGGTCCCATGAATTGTTTACCGTTTGAGAAGAAAATCCAAGTTTTGAACTGCCTCGTGGAAGGAAACTCAATCCGGTCTACCGAGAGAATATCGGGCGTTCACCGAGACACAATCATGAGGCTCATGGTCAGCACCAGCCTTCGCTGCATGAAGGTGATGGACGAAAAGATCAAGAACCTGTCAGTGAAGCAGATCCAGGTGGACGAGATTTGGGGATATGTTGCAAAGAAACAAAAAAGGATCAAGGAGACCGATAGCAGTTACGAGGTCGGGGATCAATATATCTTCGCTGCCATTGATGCTGACACCAAACTCATTCCCTCGTTCATGGTCGGGAAGAGAACAGCAGAAAACGCTGTCCTTCTTATGCGGGATCTTCAATGGCGTATCGCTGGCCGGTTTCAGTTAACAACGGACGGATTCAGACCCTATGTTGAAGCTGTCGAGACAACCTTCGGGGCGAACGTGGATTTCAGTCAGCTCGTAAAAGTTTACAGTGGGGATGAAAAAACTCGGGAGCGGTACAGTCCAAGCGAGATCACCGGGGAATACAAAACACCGATCATGGGTGAACCTGATTGGGAGAAAATATCGACCTCTTACATTGAGAGGCAAAATCTCACGATGCGGATGCAAATGAGGAGGTTGACCAGATTGACGAACGGGTTCTCAAAGAAGCTGACAAACCTAAAAGCGGCAGTTGCCTTGCATTTTGCGCACTATAATTTTCTGAGAGTACACAGGACATTAAAGACGACACCGGCAATGGCGGCGGGAATTACTAATCATATCTGGACTTGGGCCGAATTGCTTTCAAATTAGGACACTACCAAACGCTCGAAAAAGAGAAAGAGCAGATACAGATCCGGATCGGATTCATCGTGCTCGAGGCACGACGATGCGTTGCAAATCGACCGGCTCCTTTTATCATAAACATCACATGAAGGTTAAAGAGCGCAAGGCCGAATCTCTCCTCGGACGATCAATGTCTGACACGAGAGCGGACCCGCTACTCCTTGAGGCACCCCGACTCTCCCGAGTTGACCCTTGATGTCCAGTCCTCTGAAAGATCCAACAGGGTATGGGGATCCAATCTGAAAAGAGCAAAAGAGAGATTCATCGGCGGGTATCAAACCGCATACTCAAACAGACACACAGGGATTCGACCTTCGGAGTGAAGGGACGGTTCATGGGGACTCGAGATCGGAGAGCCAGAGATCGATTGTCATGCTCGTTCGATCCATTTTTTCAAGGGAATGTCAACATTCATTTCGATTCATTGCTCTCAAGGATAATCGGATTTGGCAGATTGTTCTCGTCGTGCAGTCGGGCGGGATAATGTTCCGTCAGGACGTATCCGCATTTCTCGATCGCCTTGCTGAGGCCGGCGGCCAGCCTCCCCGCCTTTAAGGCCACGGCAAGATCTTGGGCGGTCTCCTCCCAAATCCGGGGTTCGACTTTTGGATATATCCCCCGATCCGCCAAGATCCGGGTCTGGCGCTCCAGCAGAGAGACCATGATCAAGACCCCATTTTGCTCCTTCAATTCGTGAAGGCGATGCTCATAAAAGGCCCGCAAGGCCCTTCGATTCACGCGGTGCTGCATATAACTTTCAGTCAGCCATAATCTTTTGACGGGGTGATTGCGGAAAAGGAGAAACCCCAGCATGAATCCGACCACCTGCGCCAAGAGAAGAAAATAAGGAGAAGGATTTCCCCAAATTCCCACGGCAACGAAAAAGCCGACGAGCGCAAAGAGCAGCCCTCCGAAATAGTCGATCTGCAGGTAATGAGAGCTCGAATCCACAATAAGGGCAACGACTTCCCCAGAGGTCCTCTGTTCCGCGGCCTGGATATCGGCTTCAATCTGCTTTTTTTCCTGGCTTGAAAGGCACGTTCGGAGATTCATCTGTCTTCCGGGGAGAATTGGTTCCCATCCTACTTCGAAATCATCCGGGGTGCTTCCGAGCGGCTCAATTCGATTGGGTTTCCACCGGGCCGACCCCTACAGCTCCCATGAATTTCAGTGGCCCGTCTCCTCGGAAGAGGCCCTGCCCTTGCCTGCGAATTGGGCGCACAGGGCGATGCCTACCACTGGCCTGAGGCGCCTCCGCCTCCGAAGCTTCCGCCGCCTCCCCCGAACACGCCACCCGAGGGAAACGATCCCCCGAAACCTCCGTTCCAGCCGCGCGTTCTGCGGAACCAACTGTCGCCCGGCCGCGGATTCATCGCGGGGGTAAACAACAGGCGGAGGAAAAACGGAGCGATTAAACCGATGATCCCTCCCACCAGCAGCCCGAGCAGACCTTTAACGGGGGTCATCCCGAGCAGGAGGGGGATCGCCAACCCCAGGGCGCTTCCAAACAGCACGCCGATCACCCAATGGGTCATCCCCAAAACCGCGCCGATAAAGAGGGCCAATAATCCGAGGGGGAGGAGAGATTCGGGGATGGAGGATGGCCTCTGCACCGCCGACTCTCCCGAGACGACCGTCCGAATCGCCTGAACCCCCGCCAAAATCCCATCGTAGTAGTCGCCGGAGCTAAACCGGGGCAGCATCGCCTCCCGAATGATTCGGCTGCTCTTCGCGTCGGTGAGGGTCCCCTCCAAACCATAGCCGACCTCGATGCGGACGCGCCGATCCGACGGCGCCACGATCATGATGACCCCATCGTCCTTTCCCTTTTTCCCGATTTTCCATGCCTCGGCCACCCGCATGGAAAAACCCTCGATATCCTCCCCATACAGGGATGGGACGGTTAGAACGACCAACTGATGGGTGGTCTCCCTCTCGAACCCCGCCAGAAGTCGTTCCAGCGTTTGAGCCTGGTCCGCGGTCAGCATTCGGGCGTCATCGTTGACGTAGCCCTGCAGCTTGGGAGGTGCGGGCAGGGGATGGACCCTCACCGGCTCGGAGAAAACCAGCAGAACCAATAGAAAGAAAAAAAACCGGTTGATCTTCATCGATTTAAAATTTGACGTCAGGCACACGTTCAACATCACGATCCGGCGCCGTAAAGTTCTCACGAGCCGAGAGGCCCAGGAGATACTTGGCGGTCAGATTCGTCGGGAAATAGCGGACCTTCTTATTATACTCCTCGACGGCGCGGATATACCGGTTTCGGGCGACGGCAATCCGATTCTCAGTCCCCTCCAGTTGAGACTGAAGATCCCGGAAATTGTCGTTGGCTTTTAACTCCGGATACTTCTCGACGACAACCATGAGCCGGTTGAGCGCGCCGCTGAGCTGCGCCTGCGCAGACTGAAACTTCCTGAATTCCTCCGGACGGGCCGGGAGGTCCGTGCCGGGCGCAATCTGAACCGCCCTGGCTCTCGCCTCGGTGACCTCCGTCAAGGTCTCCCGCTCGTGGGAGGCGTAGGCCGACACCACGCGAACCAGGTTGGGCACCAGATCCGCACGCCGCTGGTATTGGTTCTGAACCTCCGCCCAGGCGGCCTTCACCCCTTCGTCCAGGCCCTGAATCTCATTGTAGCCGCATCCGAAGGGCAATAAGGCGAACCAAAAGACAATGATCAGAACGCGTCCCCTCATTGAATCTCCATGGAACCAGGTCGGGATCGCGAACCGCCGTCCGGCGGACCTCCCGCTCCGAGCGGATAAACGATCCTCTTTCCGCCCCGCGGTGCGCGCGCCGCTCATGCGGGACCCCGCTTTCGGCCACTCTATCCGATTTGAGACCTAATTTCAACAGGCCTCACTCTCCTTCCATTCGAGGCGCCGAGCCAGAAAGCCTCGTTGACCTGAAAAAGCACGAAATGGTACATTGGGTCCATTGAACGGGAAAGGCGGAACGAAATGATTTATGGATCCGAGCAGGCGCTCATCGAAAAAAACCCTTTTAAACGGGTTGCCTTCAAATGCGTTGGAATGACTCACCTGGGGGAACGCTCGCGCCACCATTATCTCGTCCGGGCCCTGCAACGGCTTTCGATCTCACCGGAGGCACGGGTGTTAAACGCGGGAAGCGCCAACGGGGCCCATTCGTTCTATCTCTCTCGACAGAATCCCGGCTGGACCATCGAAGGGGTCGAGATCGATCCCCAACTGGTGGAGCGCGCCCGGACCATTTCGCGACGGACCGGGTTAAATAACGTCCAGTTTCGGGCCGCGGATCTGAGGGAGATCTCCGATGACGAGCGCTTCGATCTGATTATTTGCATGCATGTCCTAACCTATCTTCCGGATGACCTTGTGGTGCTGCGCCGTTTTTACCGAGCCCTCAAGAAAGGAGGGCATCTCATTCTCTCCGTACCGACCCCTCCGACGCCCCCTCGTCTCGCTTGGCTCGGAATCCCACCCTCCGCCCCCGGGATTGAGCGCGTCGGTTACTTAAACACGGAGATCCGGGAAAAGATCGAAGAGGTCGGGTTTGACCTCACCTTTCTCTGCAATCCGGCCGGTTATTGGGGACAGATTGCTTGGGAGATTTCCCGAAAATTGGGAGAGAACCCGCCGCTTCGCGCCGTGGTCCACCCTCTTCTGATGTTTCTGGTCGATTTCGATCACTGGAGAGCCAGTGAGGCTCCGTTTCCAGAGGGGCACGACTGTCTCCTGATCGCACAGAAACAATGAAAGAACTCTGCATGCGCCCGCCCCCCCTGGCGGTTCACCGATTCAAAACCCGCCTCCACCTCCAACCCCCATTTCATTATGAAGGAGACGCTCATGCGATTGTTGAATCCGAAACGGGATCGGGAAGAGGCCCGAAAGGTTTCTCCGGCGCTCCGGGCCCTCATTGTGCATGCCTATCTGGGCAAAGTACAGGAATATTCCGAGGAGATGATTCAAAAAAAATGGGAGGCGCTGCAAAGCCACCAAGGACGCGACCCAGAGCTCATCGAGAAGCTTTCGCAGTGGCTTGTCTATCGCCGTTTTAACGAGATCGCTCTGAAGGAGATCGAAGAAGGAACGCTGGACGAGTGGTTCGGAGGCCTCCTTGAATCCGAACTAAAATAGGAGTCTTTGACCGGAGGAGGCGCTCTTAAAGAGCTCCAGGGCCTTAAGCTGCGCGGCCGAAAGGGCGAAAGCGCCCAAGTTCCCGGGATCCACCCACCTAAAATGCTCTGGAAGCGCGTCCAGATCTCCCTCGAGGGCAAAGCGGCAGACATGCAGGGTCATCTTGAAGTGGGTGAACGTATGATGAACCTTTCCGATCTCGGACTCAAAGAGAGGCACGGTATTGAGCTCCGCAAACAGTATTCGGGCGGCGCCCTCAGCCGGTGCCTCCAAGTCCGCGAGCCGGCCCCCTGGAAATTCCCAGAGCCCCCCGAGGAGCCCGTGGGAAGGACGCCGACGAAGCAGGAGCCTACCGCGGCGCAGGAGCATCCCTGCCACGTGTCGGAAACGGGGCACCGCCTTTTTCCTTTTGGATTGAGGAAGGCTCTCCTGAATGCCGAGTCGATATCCCTCGCAGGATCGGGCGACCGGACAGTCCCCGCACCGGGGACGTTTGGGTGTGCAGACCATCGCCCCCAGATCCATGATCGCCTGGCAAAATGCGCCCGGATTTCCCCTCGGCATCAGGACCTCGGAGTATCTCCAAAGGACCTCCTCGATCGGTTTCGCTCGCGGGTCTTCTCGGATGGCGAAATAACGGCAAAGAACGCGACGGACGTTTCCGTCCAAGATAGGGCTTCTTTGTCCAAATCCAATACTTAAAATCGCCCCCGCGGTCGAGCGGCCGATCCCGGGGAGATCCATGAGGAGAGGGGCCTCCTCCGGGAGCGATCCTCCGTGGCAACGAACGATCTGCTCGGCGGCGCGCTTGAGATTGCGGGCTCGAGCGTAGTATCCGAGGCCTTCCCAGGCCTTTAAGACCTGATCGAGCGGGGCCTCGGCCAGGTGCCATGGGGTTGGGAACTCCTTTAAGAAACGCTCATAATAAGGAACAACCGTCGTCACCTGCGTCTGCTGGAGCATGACTTCAGAGATCCAGATGGCATACGGATCAGACGTTCTTCTCCAGGGAAGACCCCGGCCCGTCCGGAGATACCAGCGTAGAGTCGGTCGGGTAAATCTCTTTTGGAGCGCGCTGACCTGCGCCGGCCGCTTACGAAACACGAAGGACGCCCCCTGGAACGCCTATCGGGAAAATGCCGTTTCCGCCCGGTTTGAACTCTGGGAAGCGAACCGGAAGCCCCGCCCTGTTGATCAAGGTTGGGATCCCGGATCGAGATTTAGGGGAGGAGAGACTGTGGATCCCGATTCCTCTTGGAGCCGTATCATCCGATCGAGCGAACCACGGAGGGTCTCGAGAGGGGCTCGTCGGAATTCCAAGGGTTACTCGTGTCTTTCCCACGGGAGCTGATCAATCTGTTTTCTCAACGTCTCCACCTCCTGCTCCAAACGCTCGAGGCGCTCGGCGGTCGGATCCGCGAGAGGGGGCTGATCGACAAGAGGATCTCCATCGCGATGCATGATTCGACCGGGAACGCCGACCACGGTGCTGTTGGAGGGGACGGGCCGAAGAACCACCGAGTTTGCGCCGATCCTCGCGTTCGCTCCAATCTCGATTGCACCGAGAATCTTGGCCCCGGCCCCGACGACGACGTTGTCCCTGAGGGTGGGATGCCGCTTTCCTTTTTCCTTGCCGGTTCCCCCCAGGGTCACTCCCTGAAAGAGAGTAACGTCTTGACCAATCTCGGAGGTCTCTCCGATCACCACCCCCGCCCCGTGATCGATAAAGAGACCGGCTCCGATGACCGCCTTGGGGTGGATCTCGACGCCGGTGAGGAATCGGCCGATATGCGAGATCACCCGGGGAAGGATGGGAACTCCCAACCGATCGACTGCATGTGCAACCCGGTAAAAGACCACGGCATGAAAACCGGCATACGTGAATAGAACTTCGATCGAATTTCGTGCGGCGGGATCGCGCTGAAAGATGGCCGTGAAGTCCCTTCGTAACGATCTTAAAATCATCGCTTGGCGTGAATTAACCTAAGCATATCCCCGCCCTCTCCCGAACGATCGACCGAACCCGGGGAACAGAAAACTCCCCCGGGCCGATCCCCTGTAGCAGCATGGTAGCAAGATCATGGCAAAAAATCAATTTTGTGCCCCGGAGCGCTCCGCCCGGGGAAGCCGGAAAGAGGTCTTCCGGCAGGGGGGCGGAGACGCTCGCCCGCGCCCTCACGCGGCCCACAAATTCAAGATCTAGAGTGGAGGACGGAAAAGGAGAGACGCCTTCGCGAAGGAGAGGCATCGAAAACGGCTCCATGAAAACAGGCAGATCCAGAAGGTGCCGCTCTGAGACGGTGCGGCCCTTCAACGCCTCCTTCGGGCGTCTCCGGGGTCGCCGGCCGGCTCCCGGTCACTTGCGCCTCCATCGGAGCCCCTGAATCCGCTTCGGGAATCGGGCCCCGGCTGGGGAATATCCAGCGAGAGGGTGCAGACCGCCTGGGCTGCGACCCCTTCGCCTCTTCCAATGAAGCCGATCTTCTCGTTGGTGGTGGCCTTGACATTGACCGCGTCCCGGTCAATCCGGGCGACCCCGGCAATGTTCCGACACATCTTTTCGGCGTGGGGCGCGATTAGGGGTCTCTCGGCGACAATGACGGAATCGATATTCACAATCCGATAGCCCTTTCCAGTCAGAATCTCGACCACCTTTTCCAAGATCTTCAGGCTCGATATTCCGGCCAGGGTCGGATCATTGGAGGGGAAATAGCGTCCAAGATCTCCCATTCCGGCGGCGCCCAACAGCGCGTCGCAGATGGCATGGAGGAGGACATCCGCATCGGAGTGGCCCTCGAGGCCGCGCTCGGACGCAATGGCCTCCCCGCCGAGGATGCAGGGACGTCCGGTGACGAGGCGGTGGACATCGTATCCGATTCCGATGCGGATCATGCCCGCTTGCGCATAGAGAGGAAGTATTCCGCCATCCAGAAATCATCTGGACGAGTCACTTTGATATTTTCTCGGGCGCCCTCCACCAACCCCACAGGCGAACCCAACTTCTCGACCAGAGAGGCCTCGTCGGTGCCCACGATATCCAGTTTGATCGCCCGCTTATATGCGGCCAATAGGATCTCCCGGCGAAAGGTCTGAGGGGTCTGGGCCAACCAATACCCCTGACGGTCCCAGGTCCGTTTGATACACGTATCGAGGGTAGACTCCTTCAATGTGTCCAAGACGGGGACACCCGCGATGGCCCCTCCCAGCTCTCGCGCTCGGAGAATCGTTCTTACGATGATTTCCTGCGTGACCAGGGGCCGCGCTCCATCATGAACCGTGATCAGGTCGACCGTCCGATCCGTCGCGAGGAGCCCCTCGTATACGGAATCCTGCCGCGTCTTTCCCCCTGCAACGATTTTTTCAACTTTTTTCAGGCGAAATTCCTCGACCAGGGAGCGGCCCTGCGCCTCAGATTCCTTCGGAATCACCAATATGACCTCGCTGACCTCCTGCGTCTCCTCAAACACCCGAAGGGTATGAACAATAAGAGGGAGCCCCCCGAGCATCATAAATTGCTTCGGGGTGACCCCCCCCACCCTTAGCCCCTTTCCGGCAGCAGGAATAATCGCAACGGTCTTCACGGGTACGTTCTAGATCCTCGCTCTCATTAAGAACCGCCTTTTGCCGTTTGATACTCCTCCCGGTCGGAATCCTCTTTCATCCGAGTGAAAATCATCCGTCCGGCAGTGGTCTGCAGGACGCTCGTGACGACCACCTCGACATTTTTCCCGATCCACCTCTTGGCTTCGTCCACGACGATCATCGTACCGTCGTCCAAGTAGGCAATTCCCTGACCGGATTCCTTCCCTTCCTTCAAGACAAAGACCCTCATGCTCTCTCCGGGCAAGACCACCGGTTTCAATGCGTTGCACAGCTCATTGATATTCAGCACGTGCACTCCGTGGAGTTCGGCGACCTTATTGAGGTTCAGGTCGTTCGTGATGATCTTCGCCCCAACTTTTTTTGCCAGGGCCACGATCTTGGAGTCGACCTCCTTGATCTGAGGGAAATCCTCTTCCATGATTTGGACATCGATCTCGGTCATCTTCTGGATCCGGTGCAGGACATCCAAGCCTCTTCTTCCCCGGGCCCGTTTCAAGGAATCGGAGGAGTCGGCAATATGCTGAAGCTCTTGAAGAATAAAATGGGGGGTGAGGAAGGTCCCTTCCAGAAATCCGGTCTCGCACAGATCCGCGATCCTCCCGTCGATGATCACGCTCGTGTCGAGGATCTTGTAATTGGAGTTCTTTCCGGAGTCGGGCCTCTTCCCGAAGAGCAGATTGAGGAGGTCTCCGTCCGACCTGATCCCGAGGGTCAGGCCGAGATAGCTTAAAAGGACCAGAGAAGAAAGTCTTAACCCAAAAACAAGGGTGCCGAAGCGGGAGAATATACTCCCGAGAACCAGACTGATGACCCCCGCTGCGATCGCGCCGATCAGGAGGCCGGATACTCCCCAAACGACCTTTCTGACCACCGATTTGAAGCTCATGACCTCAAAGGCCAGCACCGCCCCACCGACCGCGATTCCGGGCAGGGCCCCCAGATATGCATAATCGCCGACTCCGGGGATCTGAGCGACGATCGCATAGCCGGTAAACGCACTGACCGCCAGAAACATGCCCCGAATGATATTAATACTCATAAATTCACCCCCCTTTCCGAACACCCGAACCTACTTAAAGTCTCCTCTCCCGAACGGGGATGGGCTTCCGAGGTGCTGTGGACTTAAGCACTCTTACGCTCAGAGGCCCCGTGGCCACTCCGTCCGAGGGGCCGGATGATCGCGCTCTCTGCTCGCGATACTCAGAACTCTGAATATCTAAGGGCTGATCGTCAGGAAGATGGATCGTCCCTGACGCTGGACCAGCAACAGGATCGACTGATCCTTTTTGATTTTAGATGCCGCTCGATTATATTCCTTAATGTCCCGAACGAGAACTCGATTGACCTCGATGATAACGTCTCCACGCTGCAGCCCCGCCTCCTCGGCGCTGCTCCCGGTTTCAATCCGATCGACGACCACCCCCTGGACATCGCTCGGCAGTCCGAGCTCTCCCGTGATTTCCGGGGTCAAATTTCTCACCTCGACCCCGCTCAAGGCGTTGCTGGTTGGCTCTGGGGACTCTTCCCCTTTTTCAGGCTGCTTCCCGATCTCCTTGGGCTGCTCTTCGATCGTCGCCTCGATCTCCTGGGTTTTCTGGTCGCGGAAAAACTTGATCTTGACCTTGTGCCCCACCGGGATGTCCGCCACCAGGTTGCGCAGCTGCCCGGTGTTTTCGATCGGTTTGCCGTTCACTTCCAGCAGGATATCCCCCCGTTTCAGACCCGCGCGCTCGGCCGGGCTTTTGGGAAGCACCTCCCCGACCAAGGCCCCCTTGGCCTCGGGGAGACCGAACTCCTTGGCCAGCTTGGGCGTCACCTCCTGGATGGAGATGCCGAGCCAGCCCCGGACCACCTTGCCGGTCTTGATCAGGCTGTCCATGACCGATCGCGCCATATTGCTCGGCACGGCAAAACCGATTCCCATATAGCCGCCGCTGCGGGTGAAGATCGCCGTATTGATCCCGATCAGTTCTCCCCGGATGTTCACCAGGGCTCCCCCGGAGTTGCCCGGGTTGATCGCCGCGTCGGTCTGGATGAAGTCCTCATAATCCGCGATTCCCACGTTGGCGCGGCCGACCGCCGAGACGATCCCCATCGTGACGGTCTGATTCAGGCCAAAGGAATTGCCGATGGCTAACACGTATTCCCCGACCTGAAGATGGGTGGAGTCCGCCCAGGGAATCGTCGGAAGGTCCTTTGCCTCGACCTTCACGACGGCGATATCGCTTTTTGGGTCGCTGCCGACCAGCTTACCCTTGAATTCCCGTCTGTCTCCCATCAAGACATTGATTTCGTCCGCCTTGGAGACCACGTGGTTGTTGGTAATGATGTATCCGCGCGGATCCACAATGACTCCCGAACCCAGACTTTGCTCTTTTCGCTCCCTCGGGGGGACCCCCGGACGACGAGACTCATCGCCGAAGAATCGGCGGAAGAACGGATCGTCGAAAAACGGAGAGGCACCCTCATCGCCCTTGACCATCCGCGTCGTCGAAATATTCACGACCGCCGGGGTCACCCGCTTGGAAATTTCGACGAAGACCTGATCGAAGGGGACGTTCGCGGGAAGGGGGGAGCTTTCGCGGGTGGTGTTGGTCGCCTCTCCAAAGGGAGGGAGGCGAAATTCCGTCGTGAGGACCACTCCGATCATCACCCCGGCCAGCAGTATAAAGACGGGCCAGAAATTTTTCTTCATCAAAAAAGCCATGATTGAGAATTAGCTCCCTTCTTCAGCGACCCGTTGCAGCCGGCAAGACCGATCTCGCTGGACATTCCATCTCCCATCAAGACAGATTGATTGCGCTTTCGGGACAGTTCACCGATCTTCAAACTGAGGGATAAATCTTCTAAGAAGCGCTCGACCCATCCGCCGCCGCGACCGCAGGATGGACTTCTTGAGATCAAGAGATACCGATGATAGAAAAGGAGGACTGGAGATCATCCGCCGCTGATCAAGCGCCGCCCGGGAGCGCTCCCCCGAACGGAGGCACGCCGAGCTCCAGGCCTCCCGAAAGCGAACCCCGTTGTCCACGCTTTGAGGCCGTCACCGCTATTATACCACCGAGGTGTGACACAATCAAATCCGCGGCAGAACGTCCGGTTCTGCTCCTCTGTTTTTGCGGGAGAATCCCGGATTTCGCTCCGATCCACCTTCAAATGAAACGGATCGAGCGATATTCTATGCATTATACAATACGGGTTTTCCAGAAGTAAAGTTTTTGAGGGGTGTTCGAGGTGACCGGGACGCCGATCGTATCGATCCAGGAACCGCTCGAATCGCGGCGAGGGCTTCCCCGGGGTCGTGGGTCGGAGTCGACCCGGCCCCGGAGCCTGCAAGATCGATTGACACGGAGGCCGCGTTCCATTACGCTTCGACTCGAGGCCGCGGGAGACGCCTCCAGCTCGACAGCACGACCGAGGGGAACCGATGAGGAAGGAAGATCGTCTAACGGGACTCGACAAGAAATACCTTTGGCATCCTTTCACCCAGATGAAGGAGTGGGAAGAGAGTCATCCCCTCATCATCGAGTCGGCCAGGGGGAACTATCTCTTCGACCGGCGCGGCAGGCGGTACCTCGACGCAACCTCCTCAATCTGGGTCAATCTTCACGGGCACCAAAAAGGGGCGATCGATACCGCCATCCGCAGACAGCTCAAAAAGGTGGCTCACTCGACCTTGCTGGGCCTCTCCAGCACCCCGGCCATCCTCCTGGCAAACGAGCTGGTGAAGATCGCTCCCCAGGGCCTCACCCGCGTGTTCTATTCGGATAACGGCTCCACCGCCGTGGAGGTCGCGCTCAAGATGGCGTTTCAATACTGGCGGCACCTGGGAGAACCGGGGAGGACAAAGTTTATTTCATTCGCCAACGCCTATCATGGAGACACGGTCGGCGCCGTCAGCGTGGGGGGAATCGATCTGTTCCATGGAGCCTATCGACCCCTGCTGTTTGAAAGCATCAAGGCGCCCTCCGCCTACTGCTATCGCTGCCCGCTCGGGCTGAGCTTCCCCCGATGCGGGATCGCCTGCGCCGAGGAGATCGAAAAGATCCTGAAGCGCTCCCCAGGACAGATTGCAGCCGTCGTCGTGGAACCCGTGGTCCAGGCGGCGGCCGGAATGATCATGGCTCCGGCCGGATATCTTGTGAGGCTCCGCTCGCTCTGCGATCAATACGGCGTTCTGCTGATCGTCGATGAGGTGGCGACCGGTTTCGGGAGGACCGGTCGGATGTTCGCCTGCGAACACCAAGGAGTCGCCCCTGACCTGATGGCGATTGCGAAAGGCCTCAGCGGAGGATATCTCCCCTTGGCAGCCACGTTGACGACCGAGAGTATCTATCGTGCTTTTCTCGGCTCGTACCGCGACTTTAAGACCTTTTTTCACGGTCATAGTTATACCGGAAACCCGCTCTGCTGTGCGGCGGCCTTGGCGAACCTGAAGATCTTTCGCCGCGAACGTGTCCTGCAGAAGGTCCGGGCGAAGACGAGAGTCATGGAAAGGTCTCTGAGAGACATTGAAAAGCTGCCGCACACCGGAGAAGTTCGTCAGCGAGGATTGATGGTTGGAATCGAGCTGGTCGAGAATAAAGAGACCCGAAAACCCTATCCCCTGGAGGGGCGAATGGGGCATCGGGTCTGCGAAAGGATGCGAGATGCCGGGATCCTGCTGCGGCCTTTGGGAAACGTCATCGTGTTAATGCCCCCGCTCTCGGTAACCCTTGGCGAGATCCGTCGGATGGTCCGGGAACTTTCTAAGGCCATCCGCGATATCACCGAGGCGGGAGGACCCCAACGCCCGCGGGCGGACCGGGAGAGAACCCGTCGATCGGCACCGGGCTACCTGCGCGTCCGGCGAAAATAGTTGAGGTACCGATCAATGATCTGCTTGGGCTCGATCCCGAGGGCCGCAGCGTATTGGGCTACATAACTTCGTAAGTAGGTCTCGGGAGGAAGGGCCCGCAAGTTGTCCTCTTCCAGGTAGACGAGATAACTGATACTGATTCGAGTCCGCTCAGAAATCTCAGGAAGCGAAATGCCAAAACTTTCACGCAGCTCTTTGATCTGCTTCCCACTGAGCTCCTGCTGCAAGCAGAAGGGTTCGGGAAGGTCTCCTCGCAACGGTGAGGGGGTCTCGGAGCGGACCTTTTCCGGCTCGAGAATGATCCCGATCGAGCGATCGTACTCCCCGCGCTTCTGCGGGTCGATTAGGATACGGTAAGCGACATCGATCTTCTCCATGATGCTCATGAGCTCCTCGGCGCTGAAGAGGGAATAGGAGGCGATCGAATTGCGCCCGTAGGTCAGACGGGCGAGTTCATAGGCCCTTTGTATCTCGCCCATGGTGGCATCGGACCGAACTTCCAGAATCTCGTAGCAAGTCTGGTCCCGAAGAGGCTTCATCTAGGGCCTGAGCACAAAATCAAAACGCAGATCTTGCTCTCGGAGGATATTGTCGACGATCTTTTCAACACAGCGGGCTGAATTGGCGTAAGGGTACTCGATCATCAAGGGTCTCCCCCTTTTTCCGGCCTGCCAGACTCGGTCGTCGTATTCGATGTATCCCGCATAGTCCATCTTGATGCCAAAATACTTGAGGCAGGAGCTCCGCATGGAAAAACCGAGCGTGATATCATCCTTGGATCGAACCTGGTTCACCACCAGCTTCGGTCGGAAACTGTACATCTCTTTTTGGAGGCGCTCGCCCACAGCCGGGTTGAGTGTTGCAACGCAGTCGATGAGATCGTGAGGGTTGCGAATGCCCCGTTCATTCTTCTGGTCCATCGCAAGGGCGATCAGTTCCCGAATTTCCGGCTCCCGGGCAATGCGCTTAAACCGACGATAGAATGCGCTCTTGATGAAGCGGTACGCATTCTCGATTGAGGTCGGCTCCGGAATCACCGTAAGTATACCACTGTCCGATATCAGGAAAAAATCGAGTATATTAAAAGACGTGCCCGCCCCCAGATCGAGGAGAATGATTTCAAAGTTCAACTCCAGGATCTGGCGAATGAGCCGCATCTTCTGGCTGTGCTTGGGATTGGCAATCTCAAGGAAGTCCTCCGCACCGGAGATAATGAATAGATTGGGAATATCCGTCTTAACGAGAACCTCATCGATCCGCCGGACCTTCCCGTTGAGAAAATCCGACAGGGTCATGGGAGAGGCCTTCAGGCCGAGAGCGGTGTGCAGATTTGCACAGCCCAAATCGGCGTCGATCAAGATGACCCGCCTGCCCAATCGGGCCAGGGCGATCCCGAGACTGCCCGAGATGAAGGTCTTCCCGGTCCCGCCCTTCCCTCCCCCGACGGCCCAAACGACTTTCCCGGGGTGGGTCGGGAGGGCGTTGATCTGGTTCTTCGATATCATGTGGGTATTCTTAGCCGATTAAGATCTATTTTTCAAGTGTTTTTAAAGTCATCGTCTTTATCGTTGACACGAGACAGAATATTGAGGCAGTCTAAATTAAGTCGGTGTAATCTCAGAGGAAGTCTTGTGCGACAGATCATGCTGCTCTTCTTCATCGGCCTCGGGTGCACGGTCGGGATAGCGGCCGAGAAACCCTTTTTCGCCGAACGGTTCGATCAAGGGGTCGAAGACGCCCTGCCCAAAGGATGGCGGCTGAAGCAGTGGACGGGAAGGGATCACGATGTCCGGCTCGAGAAGTCCAACGGCGAGAACGCGGTCCATCTCATCAGCGACCACAACAGCTTCGGGATCGTCAAAAAGTTCACCTGGAGGACCAAAGATCATTCCCTGATCCGCTGGCGCTGGAAGGTGACCGAACTTCCCCAGGGGGGAGACGTGCGTGAAAAGAGTAAAGACGATCAGGCCGCCCAGCTCTATGTCGTTTTTCCCCGTTTTCCTTCGGCGATCAACAGCCGCTTGGTTGGTTATATCTGGGACACCAGCGCACCCAAGGGGGGGAAATTCGTCAGCCAAAAATATTCCAAGACCCGATACGTCGTCCTGGAGAGCGGCTCGTCCGAGACCGGAAAGTGGATCAGCGAGCAGCGCAACGTCTATGAAGACTACAAGGACCTCTTCAACGAGGAACCTCCGGACGCCGACGGGATCACGCTCATGATCGATTCCGACGATACGGGGAGCAGAGCCGAGAGCTATTTTGCCAATATCGAGATTCCCTAAGAAAGTCCTGCTCATCATCAACCCCCATGCCGGATCGCGTTGGAGGCAAAGACAGCTTCCGAGGATCATCGAGAAGCTCCAACACCTCTATGGAGACCTGGCCCAGGAGCGGACCGCCGGGCGGGGCGACGCCACCCGTCTGGCCCGAAAGGCCCTCAAGGAAGGATATCAACTCGTTCTCTGCGCCGGGGGGGACGGAACGTTAAACGAGGTGATCAACGGTCTGGCCGGAGAGACCCTCCCGCTCGGCATCATTCCCCTGGGGACCGGTAACGGCCTGGCGCGGGAGATCGGCCTTTCGACGCAACCCCTTAAGGCGTGCGACCAACTGGCGCACTGCGTCGAGAGGAGCATCTCCCTGGGGAAGGTCGGGAGGCGGTTTTTCGTCCTGATCGCGGGGGCGGGGATCGATTCGTATACCGTCGAGCAGGTTGAGAATCACCATCAGTCGCTCAAGAAGTACACGGGTCTGTTCAGCTACTTTCTCATCGGTCTGTCTTCCTTATTTCGTTACTCTTTTCCGATCCTCACGTTCCGAGTCGACGGCCGGGAATTTGTCGGAACCAGCGGAACCGTGGCCAAGGGAAAGCTCTGGGTGGGACCCATCCCGATTGCGCCGGCCACTTTGGGCGACCCGAGGCTCTGCCTCTGTCTCATCCGCAGCCAGGGTCCTGTTCACTACCTTTGGATCGCGCTTTCCTTTCTTTTAAGTTTCGGCAGGATCAAGGAGGCCGAGTTCATCTTCGGACGCGACATCGAAATCGATTCCCTCCGACCGACCTCCTATCATCTCGACGGTGAGATTTGCGGCACGCTGCCGGTGCGCATTGGGACGGTCCCGGACGCGCTTCGCCTGCTCTTTCCGAAGGAGCCGGTCGACCCGCCCCTTCGGTCCTAATCCCGATCGATCGTCTTCCTGCGGACCCGGCCTGCCCCCGCGGCCGTCATCTTGCTCAGGGCGGCCTTAAGGTCCCCCGGTTGAGCTCCCACCCCTGCCGAAGCATCCTCGAGAAAGTAGGCCGCAAAACCGCTGCGTCGGGCATCCAAGATCGTCTCCAGGACACAGTAGTCGGTCGCCAGCCCCCCCACGAAAACTCGCTCGACCCCCCGGGTCCGAAGCCGCTCGGCCAGGGCGGTCCCTTGAAATGCGGAGTACGCCTCCTGATGCGGGTCGGTTCCCTTGGAGATCACTTCGATTTCCGGAAAAAGGCGAAGATCGCTGTGAAACGCCCCTCCCCAACTCCCTTGGACGCAGTGCACAGGCCAAATGCCCCCGCGGCTCCTGAACGAAATGTGATCTCGCGGATGCCAATCTCGCGTCGCGACGACCGGAGCACCGGAGGCCCGGAACAGGTCGATGTAGAGATTCGACCTCGGGACAATCCGGTCCCCCTCCGGTATGGGAATCGCACCCCCCGGACAGAAATCGTTCTGCACATCAACTACGATCAGGGCGTCCCCCCTCGAGAGCTTCATCCAGCCTGTTCCGCTTTTTCATCCGCCCCCGCGCCCTCCCGCGGAGGCACACCCCTGAGAAACTCGACGAACCGTTCGGCCACATGCGGGGCGGAATCGAATCTCAGGTGAATGTAGCTGGCGAGGACCCGGCGCAGAGAGTAGCCTTCCTGTCGCGAAGCGCCTTCTCGACGGGAAATGACGTCGTAAGAGCGCGACGTGTTTTCCAAGCCCCCGACAAGCTCCGAATAGTGGAATTCATGTCCACGCAGAATGGTCCCGGCGGGCCCGAGCATGCAGCCGTTTCGAAGACGCACCTCGGCATAGCCGAGCGCCTTGCGCCGGGGAAGCATCCTCGCCCGATCCGGAAGCGCTCCGACCATTTCGAATCGCCTTCCGTCGGTCATTTCGATCCCCTGGGTTAGATAGATCAGCCCTCCGCATTCCGCGTAAACCGGAAGCCCCGACAAGATGCTTTGGCGGATCTCCCCGCGCAGTTGCCGGTTTACTTCGAGCCTCGCCGCGTGAACCTCCGGGTAGCCCCCGCCCAGATAGAGCCCGGAAATGCCGGCGGGAAGACTCCCCTGGTTCAGCGGACTGAAGTATAGGAGTTCCGCGCCCGCCCGTTCGAGCGCCTCGAGATTTTCGGGATAATAGAAAGAAAAGGCTTCATCTCGCGCGACCGCCAGACGAATTTTTTCGCCCACCGGTTGGGGGGAGTCCGCAAGACGGGGCGCAGAGGCTTCTTCCAAGAGGGCCAGATTCATGATCTCATCCAGAGCGCAATGCCCTTCGATCGCTCCGGCCAAATGATCGATCCACTCTGAATCCTTCGCAACCTCCTCTGCGGGAACCAGCCCGAGATGGCGCTCGGCCAGGGCAAGGCCCTCCTCCCGCGGAAGGTAGCCCAGCACCGGCACAGCGCACTGCAGCGCGATCGCCTCTTTGAGCAGCCCGGCGTGGCGCTCACTCCCGACTCGATTCAGAAGGATTCCGGCAAGGCGAAGCGCAGGGTCGAATCGCTGATACCCCAGGACCATCGCCGCTGCGCTTCGGGCCATGCCCCGCGCATCCAGGACCAAGAGAACCGGGAGCCCAAGCCACTTGGCGATCTGTGCGCTGCTTCCGGACTCTCCGTGATCCCCGTGGCCATCGTAGAGCCCCATGACCCCTTCGACGAGACTGACATCCACGTCGGATCCGAACTTCCGGAAGATCTCTCGATTTCTCTCCGGGCTCAGCATCCATCCGTCAAGATTTCGCGAAGGGCGTCCACAGATGCCCTTGTGGTGCGATGGGTCGATGAAGTCAGGCCCGATCTTGAAGGGCTGAATGGAGAGGCCCCGGCGCCTCAGGGCCGCCATCAGTCCGAGGGAAAAGGTCGTCTTCCCGGCGCCGCTGTGCGTCCCGGCGATCAGCAATCCTCTCATGGGAGCACCCCCGGACTAGCCGTTCACCAACAGGGTGAGGGCCCCGTTTTGGAAAAAATCAATGATGTTCAGCGCGCCATACTTCTGTTCGATTCGGGGGAGGTTGGAAAGGTCGAGGTTTAACGCGAAGGCGAGGACCAGGCGATTGACGCCGCCATGAGCGACCAAGGCCACCTCTTCTCCGCGATGGCGACATAGAATCTCGCCCAGTCCCGCCGTAACGCGCTGGTAAACCTCCCGATAGCTCTCTCCCCCGGCGGGTCGGGCGCCAGCGGGATCGCTCAGCCAGCGCGCCCATTCTTCAGGAAACCGCTCGGAGACCTCTGTGGCGCTGAGGCCCTCCCATCGGCCGAAATTCTTCTCTCGAAAACCGCTCCGGATTTCGACCTGAAGGCCGAATCGGCGGGCGATCGCTTCGGCCCCCGTACGGCTTCGGATCAGGTCGCTTGCATAGACTCCCCGGATCGGCTCACCCGCCACGCGGTCTGCAAGGGCTTCCAGCTGAAGAATTCCCTCTACGGAAAGCTCGACATCGGAGTGCCCGTTGTAGCGACCCCTTCGCGAGGCCTCCACTTCCCCGTGGCGCATCAGGTAGAGGCGGGTGGGGCGTCTCCCGGGGATCCCGATTTGTTCATCTTCGAATCCATCCGGCTCCATCAAGTACGCTCTCCCCTCCCCGGGGCTTGGCCTTAGAGGCCCCGGGGCATGCCCACCACGAGGAAGAGGAAGAGAAGCTCGCTGAGCTCTCCGACAGCGCCGACCGTATCCCCTGTCATTCCGTCAATTCGACGGGAGAGCATCCTGATCAGGAAAACCGCCCCCAGCGCCGCCAGAAAAAAGAGGACCAGCCCGCGCGTGCGAAAGGTCGCGAGCAACAGGATCGCGAGGACGCCGCTCGCGATCCCCAGGGACCGGGTCGACACCTTTCCGATGATCTCTTTTCCAAGGCCTTCCTGGCGGGCATAAGGGGCCAGATAGGAGGCGAGAACCATGGACCATCGTCCCAGGGCGGGCATGGCCAGGAGGGCCATCGACTCCTCAGATCCTTTCAACTGGTTGAGGAGCAATAATTTTCCGGCGAGGACGAAGAACAGCGCCATCACGGCGATCGACCCGACCCTTCCGTCGCGCATGATCTCGAGTATTTCCTCCTTCCGGGCCCCTCCCGAAAAACCATCGACCGTATCGGCGAGTCCGTCCAGGTGGATACCGCCCGACAAAAGGATCAGGAGAAATAAGACGAGCAGATCGGTCACCGATTTTGGAAAAAACGGGGCACAGAGGATCGATCCGAGCACCAGAAGCCCCCCCATCAGAACGCCGACGAACGGATAGTAGGTTAGCGAGGAGGCCAAGCGGTCGGTCTGGCCGGAACCTCTCCAGGGGAGCGGGATCGCGGTCAAAAAATGCCAGGCGGTGAGAAAGGAGTCCATGCCACGCCACCGTCGATCGAGACGGTTTTCTAAGGTCCAATGGGACGATGGAGGAAAAGGCGAAGGATCGGAAGCTTAGCGGCGATGTCTTGACCAAGGGCCCCTCGCAGCGGATCAGGGCAAAGTCCGGGCCTTATCGCTCGCGTCCGGAGACCCCCGCCCCCGAAAAGGTCGCCATCTCGGCCAGGATCTTGACCGCAGCCTCGACCAGACCCAACCCCAGGGCCGCTCCGGTTCCCTCGCCCAACCTTAACCCCAGATCCAGCAGGGGGGTCACCCCTATTTTCCGGAGCATGATCCGATGGCCTGCTTCGACGGAGCAATGCGCAAAAAAGAGGTAGTCTTTCACCGCGTTATTTAACTCACAGGCGATCAGCGCCCCGGCGGTGGAAATGAAACCATCGATGACCACCGGAATCCGCTTCGCCGCGGCCCCGATCACGAAACCGGAAATCGCGGCGATCTCAAAGCCCCCGAGCTTTTCGAGGACGTCCAGGGGATCGTTCGGATCGGCTTGGTTCGCCTCGATCGCCCGCTCGATCACCCGGATCTTTTTTTGGAGGGTCTCCTCATCGATCCCGGTCCCTTTCCCGGTGACGAGCCGCACCGGCGCCCCGGTGACCACCGCTGCAATTGCGCTGCTCGGCGTCGTATTCCCAATACCCATCTCTCCGGTGGCGAAAAGGTCGATCCCCTCCCGCGCCCCCTCTTCGGCCAGGTCGAATCCGACCTCCAGGGCCTTGGAGAGCTCCGAGGAGCTCATGGCCGGTCCGACGGCGATGTTTTTCGTCCCCAGGGCCACTTTTTTTTGAATCAGACCGGGAAGGGCTTCGAACAGATGGTCAACCCCCACGTCGACCACGCGGACCTCAGCCCCGACGTGGCGCGCCAAGACGTTGATCGCGGCCCCGCCCCGAAGAAAGTTATAGACCATTTGAGAGGTCACCGCCTTCGGATAGGCGCTGACCCCCTCGGAGGAGACCCCGTGATCTCCCGCAAAGGTATAGATCACCTTCTTCTCCACCCGCGGATGGCTTTTTCCGCTCGCCGCCACAAACCGGGCGGCGAGTTCCTCCAGCCGACCGAGACTCCCCGGCGGCTTGGTCAAGTCGTCCAGCTGGCGCTGGGCGCATTGGAGCCGATGAGGGTCTATGGACACGATATCGGCCAGGAGTTTTTTTAATCGAGATGTCTTCATGGTCCCCCTTTGACGTTCCAAAGACGCGGATTCCCGTTCTCCGGAGGATAGGCGGCTATTTGAGCCGAAGGGGCAATCCCGCCATCACCCAGTAGACCTCGTCCGCTTCGGCCGCCACCTTCTGATGCATCACCCCGGAGAGATCGCGAAATCTCCGGCCTGAAGAGTGGGACGGGACAACTCCCAAGCCGACCTCGTTGGAAACCAGCACGAGTTTCCCTCGAACACCCTTCAGCGAATCGATCAGCCGATCGAATCGCTCGCCGACCCGCCGGTCGCTCTGGCCGAGGGAGACCAGGTTCGAAAGCCAGAGGGTCAAGCAGTCGACCAGAAGCACCGGATGGCTCGAGGCAAGTCTTTGAATCGATTCAGGAACATCGACGGGGACCTCAAAGGTCTCCCATCGGGATCCCCGGGCCGCCCGGTGCCGACGGATCCGTTCGGCCATTTCGCGATCCAACGGCTGAGCCGTGGCGATGAAGCCCCGCTTCCCCGTCCTTCTGCCCAGGAGCTTCAGGGCAAGGTCGCTTTTCCCCGACCGAACTCCTCCCAGAAGCAGCACCACACTGCGGCGAATGGCTTCTCCTATCGCGAATTAAAACAAAAAACCCCAACCGAAAAGATTGGGGCGCGCTCGTTCTTCCAAACGCTTTAAAGCAGAAAAGATAGGTGGGATTCTATAAGATCGTTTCCGGCCCTGTCAAGGGTGAAACGGCCGATGCCGTCTTTTCCGAACCGCGTTCTCGCTTCGGACCCCATGGAAAGGGTGGATAAGGCCGATATTACAATCGATAGGACAAAGAATTCTCGGGTGAAATCTGAGCTGTCGAGTCCGCCCCTCTACCGTCCCCGCCGGGAGGAGAGCAGACATGACAGCGCTCCCCGCGGGAAGGCCGTGTCGCGCGGGAGGACCCCGGGCATCGATCCGGTCGGCCGAAGTTCCGGGGTTGATCGGTTCGGCCGATCCGCCCTCGCATATTCTTGACAAATTTGATCCGGCCGGATTATGCTTAGAATATGAAACTATTAGAAAATGAAATTAAATTGTTGCCCTCGGGCATGGAGTGCGCGGCGCTCCTGATGGAAACCGTTCCGCTCGTCATGCGCACGGTCCGAGCTGAAATGCGCCATCACCGCTCCTCGGAGTTATCCATCCCGCAGTTTCGGGTCTTGGTCTTTCTGTATCACCGGCCGGGGGCGTCTCTCTCTCAGGTGGCCGATCATATCGGATTGACCCTGCCCTCGATGTCCAAGACCATCGATAAACTCGTCGCGCGCAAACTCCTGCGACGCAACATTTCCCCGAAAGATCGCCGGTGTGTGACCCTGACACTCACGGGACGAGGCAAATCGACGCTTCGCTTCGCCCGCGAAGAGACCCAAGTCCGGGTCGCGGCGATCCTGGCCCCGCTTTCCGGCCCGGATCGGAACCGGCTCCTCGGGGCCCTGCAGTCTCTTTACGCTCTTTTTTTGAATTCCCAGGACGAAGCCCGAGCCGAAGGATCGGCACATCAATGATCATTCTGAATACAAAGGGTTTGACCCGGCGCTTCGGTTCCCTCACCGCCGTGAACCATCTGAGCTTCTCGGTGAACGCCGGAGAGGTCTTCGGTCTCCTGGGACCCAATGCCGCGGGGAAGAGCACCCTGATCAAGATGCTCGTCACTTTGCTCCCTGCCTCCTCCGGTACGGCCGAGATTGCCGGTTTCGATATTTCCCGGCAGGCGGCCAGCGTTCGGAGGATCATCGGTTATGTCCCCCAGGAGCTCTCCGCCGATGGAACACTCACCGGGTACGAGAACCTATGGATCTTATCGAAACTCTACGATATCCCCCGGGCCGAACGCGCTTCTCGCGTCGAAGAGGCCTTGAGCTTTATGGGCCTCAGCCATGCCGCGGACAAGCCGGTCCGCCATTACTCGGGGGGAATGATCCGCCGTCTGGAAATCGCACAGTCGATTCTTCATCGGCCACGCCTGCTCTTCCTGGATGAGCCGACGGTCGGATTGGATCCCGTCGCCCTCAAGGCGGTCTGGGATTATGTCGAGGAGCTCCGTTCCAGGTTCTCAATGACCTTTTTCCTGACGACGCATTCGATGGAGGAGGCCGCGCATCTGTGCACCCGGATTGCAATAATGCACCGGGGGCGGATTGTCGCGTCGGGGACCCCTCTAGAGTTAATGGATTCACTGGATAAGGAAGGGGCGACGCTCGAAGACGTCTTTATCCACTACTCCGGAGATTCGCTGGAGACCAGGGGAAATTACCGTGAAACGTCAACGACCCGGCGCGTCGCGCGGCGACGTGGATAACGCTTTGCCGGAGCCCGACTCGCTGCTCATGTCGTCGGTTCGTTTTATGAGCAAAACATTGGCCGTCGCGGAGCTGGAGGTCCGGAAACTACGACACGACCCCGGCGAGCTTCTGACCCGTGCGATTCAGCCGGTATTGTGGTTGTTAATTTTTGGGCAGGTGCTCAATCAGACCCGCGCGATTCCCACGGGGAATATGCGCTACATTGACTTCATGGCCCCAGGGATCCTCGCGCAGAGCGTCTTGTTCATCGCCATTTTTTATGGGATCGCGATCATCTGGGAACGGGATCTTGGAATCGTCCATAAGTTCCTGGTCAGTCCGACGCCGCGGGCGGCCCTGGTCCTGGGAAAGGCGCTCTCTGGGGGAATCCGGGCCCTTTCGCAAGCGGTCATCATCTATCTACTCGCATTTTTCCTGAACGTTCGCATCGATTGGAACCCGTTGAGCCTTGCGGGAGTCCTCTTGCTCGTGGTCCTGGGCGCCGCCTGTTTCTCGACCTTCTCGCTGATGATCGCCTGCCTGGTCAAAACGCGTGAGCGATTTATGGGAATCGGTCAGGTGATGACCATGCCCCTTTTTTTTGCGAGCAATGCGATCTATCCGATCTCGATTATGCCCGGTTGGCTGCGAATCGCCTCGCGTCTCAATCCGTTGACCTACGAAGTCGACGGACTTCGCGCCTTGATGCTTTTGGACGGAAGGAGTATATATGGGCTTGGATTGGATTTCTCCATTCTCCTTCTGACGCTCGGCCTGTTGGTTATGCTGGGCGGGCGGCTCTATTCTCGCATCGTCACATAACCCTGGGGGGGAGGACGTGTCTCGACGAGCTGGGGGAATTTGGGGGGTTGGGATTCTCGTTTTGATGGGTTGGTCGGGCGCGCTCTTCGCGGACGACTCCGGATCCGGTCCGGAACTGACGCTGACCCAGGCCGTCGACACGGCCCTTCATCACCACCCCAGCCTCTCCGCCGCCCTGCAAACCTCCTTGGCTCAGGAGGCGAAGGTGGGCGAGGTGCGGTCGGCTCTCCTTCCACAGCTGAGTCTTTCCGGAAACTATCAGCGCGCCACCGCGAATTTTGCTCCCTCGGCCCAATTCGGCACTCAACTCAACAGCACCGTCTTTGGATCCCCCACCAACACGTCGTTTGATAACTATTTCTCCGATCTGAATTTGCAGCAGGTCATTTTCGATTTCGGGAAGATCCGCGCCGATCTAGACGCCGCCTTCAAGAATCTGCAAGCGAGCCGGTGGGACCTGGAGGCCGCGCGCCAAAATGTCGTCCTCAACGCGAAGGTGGCCTATTATGGGCTTCTCGCGGCCCGACGGGTCGTCGTGGTCAACGAGGAGACCGTCCGGCAGTTTCGGGAACATCTCAACCAGGCGGAGGGATTCTTCCAGGCCGGCACCCATCCCAGATTCGACGTGACGAAGGCTGAGGTCGACCTGACCAACGCCCAGCTCAATCTCATCAAGGCCAAAAACTCAGTCGAGATCGCCCGCGTCACCCTGCTCAATGCGATGGGCGTATCCGACCGCCCGATCGGTGCCATGGAGGACGTTTTGGATTTCCCCAGGAACCCCGTCCGCGAGGCGGATAGCCTGAAAGAGGCGATGGAAAACCGCCCGGAGCTCCTTTCGCTCTCGGCCAAGGCGGAGGCCGGGGCGGCCCAAGTCCGCTCCGCCAATCGGGTCTATTTCCCGGTCCTCAACGGCGCGGCCGACTATACCTACCGCGGCCAGGCCTTTCCGTTGGTCTGGAACTGGGACATGGGGGTCACCTTGACCTTCAATCTCTTTTCCGGTCTAATGACGAAGAACCAGGTGGCGGAAGCCCGAGCCAATCTGGCGCTGACCCAGGCCAACCGGGAGATTGAGCGCCAGAACATCCTCCTGGAAGTTCGTCAGGACTATGTGAATCTGGTGACGGCCGAGGAGCAGGTGCGCACCTCCGAGGTGGTCGTCCGCCAAGCGCAGGAAAATCTCGATCTGGCAAATGGCCGCTTCACGGCCGGTGTCGGAACCTCGGTGGAGCGGACCGACGCCCAGGTCTCTTTCACCAACGCACAGACCTCTCTGGTGCAAGCCCTTTACAATTACCGGACCGCGGAGGCCCAGCTCTACAAGGCGATGGGCCGCCGGGATGAATAGCGTCGGCGTTTTTTAGGACCGTCACCGGAGTCGAGAAATTCAGTCAAATGAACATTTTGAATAATTGGAAAAAATGGACCCTCTTGATCTTGGCGATGGCGATTGCAGCGGGCGGCCTCGCCTTTTTTCGGGAGGGCAAAACACCTGCTCAGTATCGCACGGCCAAGGTCGAGCAGGGGAAGATCCTCGCCGCGGTCTCCTCGACAGGAAAGGTCAACGCCGTGGTGACCGTGCAGGTCGGCAGCCAGGTCTCCGGAACCATTCAACAGCTATTCGCCAATTTCAATTCGCGTGTAAAAAAGGGACAGGTGGTCGCACAGATCGACCCCGCCCTCTTCCAGGCACAGGTCGATCAGGCCAAAGGAAAGCTCGGCAACGATGAAGCGAACGAGGAGAAGGCGCGGGTCGCCCTTGCCGATGCAAAACGTAACCTCGGACGGATGGAACAGCTCTTGGCCCAAAAGTTAATCGCGCAGTCGGACAAAGACACGGCGCAGACCGCCTATGATTCGGCGATCGCCAATCTCAAAGCCGCCGAGACGCAGACCGCGCAGGATCGCGCCGTCCTTAAATTGGCTGTGACCAATCTGCAGTACACCACGATCATCTCTCCCGTCGACGGAACGGTCATCTCCCGCAACGTCGACGTCGGCCAGACCGTGGCCGCCTCGTTTCAGGCCCCGACGTTGTTCACCATCGCCCAGGACCTCACCGAAATGCAAGTCGATACCAATGTCGATGAGGCGGATATCGGGCAGGTTCACGAGGGTCAAGAGGCGGAGTTCACGGTAGATGCCTATCCGGATGCGCCGTTTCGCGGGGTGGTGCACGACATCTACAATCAGCCGGTGACCGTCCAAAACGTCGTCACCTATGACGCCATTATTCGGGTCAAGAACCCCGAAATGAAGCTCAAACCGGGTATGACCGCCAACGTGACGATCCGGGTCGGAGAGCGGGAGAATGTGCTCAAAATCTCCAACGCAGCGCTCCGCTATCACTCCGATACCCCGATCCCTCAGCCCTCTAAAACTGAGGAGCGGGCCCATGTCGCCAATGTGTGGATATTGAAAGACCAGAAAGAGGTGCCGGTTCGAATCGGGCTCGGGTTGAGCGACGGCACATTCTCCGAGGTCGTCTCGGGTGATCTCCACGCGGGAGACGAAGCCATCATCGAGAAGATTAAAACGGCGGGGTCTTCCGGGGGACGGCCTCCCTATATGAGATTCTGACGCGGGGATAGCTGATGAACACGCTGGTTGCCTTTCGCATCGCCGGCCGGGCGCTCGCCCGGAACCCATTGCGGTCCATTTTGACGATGCTCGGGATCATCATTGGCGTCGGTTCCGTGATCGCGATGATCGCCGTAGGACAGGGAGCCCGGGCCCAGGTCGAAATCCAAATCTCCTCGATCGGCTCCAATGTCCTTCTCGTCTATCCGGGGAGCACCACTCAGGCAGGGGCCCATGGCGGATCCGGGAGCGCCACAACGCTCACCGAAGAGGATGCGAAGGCCATTCAAAAAGAACTTTCGGCGGTCAACCTCGCTGCGCCTTCCCTGAGAACCCCGGCTCAGGTGATTAGCTCTGACCAGAACTGGGCGACCTCGGTGACGGGCAGTACGCCGGCCTATTTCGCGATTCGCGACTGGAGGATGCAGTCCGGAACCATCTTCACGAACTCGGACGTGGAGGGGGCGACGAAAGTGGCGGTGGTGGGAAAAACGGTCGCGACGAGCCTCTTCGGAGCCGAGGATCCCGTCGGCCGGTTCGTTCGGATTCAGAATGTCCCCTTTAAGATTGTCGGCGTCTTATATCCGAAGGGCCAATCGGCAATGGGGCAAGATCAAGACGACACCGTGATTATCCCGATTTCGACCCTTCAGAAGAGGATCATGGGGGTGAGCAATATACAGGCCATTCTCATCTCGGCCCATTCACCCCAGGAAACCACTCTGGTCGAGGAGCAGGTCCAGCCCCTGCTACGCCAAAGACACCACCTGACCTCGAGTCAAGACGATGACTTCTCCGTCCGGAACATGGCCGATATCGCCAGCGCCGCGGAGGCCTCCTCTCGGATCATGACCCTTCTGCTCGGGACCATTGCCTCCGTGTCGCTCGTCGTGGGAGGGATCGGGATCATGAACATCATGCTCGTCTCGGTCACGGAGCGGACTCGGGAAATCGGTATCCGGATGGCGGTGGGCGCCAGGGGAAAAGATATTCTCCTGCAGTTCCTCGTCGAGGCGGTGGTTCTTTCTCTGACCGGAGGTTTTTTGGGGATCGCGTTCGGCGTCACCGGGTCGGCGATAATCTCGGCCCTGGTGCATTGGCCCACGATCATTTCGCCCGATTCCATCCTTTTGGCCCTCATCTTTTCGGTCGCGATCGGAGTCTTCTTTGGCCTCTATCCAGCCCGGCGCGCCGCCTCCTTGGACCCGATCGAGGCGCTCCGATACGAATAGGGGTCACCTTCCCATCAGGAGGGTCCTAGGGCTCGCAGCCGTGGGCTTCGCGCTCGGGTGCGCCCCGGCCTTCCTGAGACCGGTCTCTCTCGATGCCGAGGAGCCGATTTCGATGGAACTGCTGCTCGGCGGGGTTGCGATCCCTGGCGGAGAGTGGGTTCTCACGGTCACCGTACGGGCGCGGAGAAGCTCAACGGAAGGTTGGAACCCTCGAAGGGTCTCCTGATTGTCTCGGGGGAACCATCGTGGAAGAGCGTTCTTTCCCCTGGAACCGAAGAGGTCCTTGAGGTCTCCTTGAAACTGGTGGGGCCGGTTCCCCAGCAGATCGCCGTACGGCTGCGAGGCCGCCTCCCCGACGGCGAGCGCTTCGAAATAACGATCGTGCGCCGGGTCGGCTGACCCCTCGCAGGAACGTCCCCGAGCCCACAGAGCGTCCCTGCCGAGGGCAACGTGCCGAAAGCGACACTAACCGGATAACTTTGCGCTGAGCGCGATCTGAACCCCGGAGACCAGCTGAGAGACCGGACAATTTTTCTTCGCCGCCTCGGCCTGCTCCATAAATGTCTTATGGTCTATTCCGGGAATCTGCGCCTCGGTATCGAGCTCGATCTTGGTGATCTTAAAACCCTCCCCGACCTTCTCTAGGTAGACCTTTGCCCGCGTTTGAATCCGGCGGGGCGTAAAACCCGCGCGACCCAAACCTGCGGACAAGGCCATCGAGAAGCAACCCGCGTGGGCCGCGGCGATCAGCTCCTCCGGATTGGTGCCCGAACCTGACTCGAAGCGAGAGGCGAATGAGTAGGCACCCTGATAGGCGCCGCTGCCAAGATTGATCGTCCCCTTTCCCTCTTTGAGGGATCCCTCCCAGACTGCGTCCGAACTGCGAACTGCCATGGATTATCCTCCTTGTCTTAGATAAGGGTCAGCAAGACCGCACCGGTTCGATCCATAGTATGAAATCCCCTCCTCATCGAAGTCAAGGACCCCTCGACGCAAAGGGAAAGAAATCGAATCGCCAAGACCTTCTAGGCGAACCCCTTTTAGGAGGGCCCTTTTTCAGATAGAATAGACCTGATTTTCATCGAGACCCTGTGCTGTGCCGTCGAAGAAAGAGTCCCATTGATCGTCCTTCGTTTTCGGCGGGCGGGAGAACCGAAGAACCAGGAAACGGCTCCCTTCCCTGGGTCTTGACCGACATTGCTACGTGAATCGCAGGAGGACCGAGGGATCATCGGAAGATGACCGACCCTTCATTGGCCATGGCGTCGAATCGCTCCCTGTTTAATATCGGTGCGCCTCTCGATCAGCGCTCCAGGTTTTTCCTGACCCTGCTCTGTTATGGGATCATTGGGGTCTTAGGAGTCATCGATTTCGAGGTCGGATCCGAACTTTCCCTCGCGATCTTTTATATCATTCCCGTTTTTTGGGTGGCGTGGTTTGCGGGCAAACGGGCGGGTCTGTTGATCTCCGCGGTGGCAACGGGAATATGGTTTCTGGCCGGAGTAAGACCCCGGATCACGGATCAACACCCCGTCATCGTCTTCTGGAATACGGCAATGGTGCTAATCGTCCTCAGTTTTTCGAGCTATCTCCTCTCCGCGCTCAGATCCGCACTGGAAAAAGAAAAGGAGTTGGCTCGAACCGATGAATTGACTGGGGCAGCGAACCGAAGGTTTTTTCTCGAGGCGGCCAACGCGGAATACAACCGGGCCAGGCGGTTCAATCGTCCCTTCACCATCGCATATTTCGATATCGACAATTTTAAAACCGTCAACGATCAATTCGGACACCACACCGGCGATCGGCTCCTGCGCGGCGTCGGCGAGACGATTCTACGCAATATCCGGGAAATCGACCTGGTGGCCCGTCTCGGGGGAGATGAGTTTGCAATCCTCCTTCCGGAGACCCACGCCGACGCTGGAGAGATGGTCATCCAAAAGATCAGGTCCAGCCTCCTGAAGACCATGGAGGAGAACCGGTGGCCCGCCACCTTTAGCATCGGCGTGGTGACCTCTATGAGCCCCCGCTGCCCGCTTGAGGAGATTCTCCGAATCGCGGACGGCCTGATGTATGAAAGCAAGAATTTGGGAAAAAACAGGATTCGTCGCACGGTCTTGGAGGTTCCAGCGGGCGGGTCCGGGGAAACCCGGCGGACTGAATCGACTACTTCTTCATAGATCCGGAGGGCTCGGCGCTCTGCAGCCGATCGAGATATTTCTTCGCGAGCGTGTTATGAGGGTCGAGTTCAAGTGTTCGTGTAAAGGCCGTACGAGCCTCCTGCATCAGACCGAGCTTTTCCTCCCGGTCCTCCGATTCCGAAGCGAGCAGAATCTCCGATTCACCCAGGGCAAGGAAGACCTCCGGGGATTGCTCCCTGACCAGCGACAGCATCTGGTATTGCTCGGCGGCATCCCGGTATTGCTTTCCGATAAAATAGGCGCGGGCCAGCTGTTCGCGCGCCCGAGACTCATTCGGATCATCTTCCAGGAGGGCCTTCCACTGCGCGATGGCCTGGGCGATTTTTCCTTCTTTTCTATAGATGAGACTCAGATTGTATCGGGCCTCCGAAAGCGACGGATCGATCTTTAAGGCCTTCTCATAATTTTTTCGGGCCCGGTCGTACTGACGGCGGCTGTAATAAATATTACCGAGTCCAGTCAAGACCGGAGCCACGCCGGGCTTCAACTGGTTTGCCCGACGATAGGCCTGAAACGCCTCTTCCTCTTTTCCGAGACGGTAATCGACGTGCCCCAGCGAGATGAAGGCATGCTCGTCCTGCGGGGCCAAACGAGTGGCCTCGCTGAACTCCCGCGCGGCCTCGGGCAGGGAACCTCCCTCCATATAAACGCGGCCCATCCAGTAATGGACCGCTGGGCTCGTCGGCTCTTCTTGCTCGAGTTTCTGGTAAAAGCGAATCGCGAGCAGTCCCTCGCGGGTTTGGATAAAGTTCAGGACCAAGGCTTGATGATATTTGTAATTCTCCAGGCCCAATTTCACGGCTTCGATGAATTCCGCCCTGGCCTCAGCGATCTTTCGCTCTCTATTCTGCTCTTTCCCCTTCTCGAAATGGGCCTCGGCCTCCTCCTTGGGATCTGCCCGAACCGGACGGGCGGTCAAGATCGTAAACAGGGAAAAAGCGGCCATGAGCGCAGCCCCGCGCTGTTTGCTTGTCACGACGATTCTCCTTATGGCAGCATGTTATCATCCAACAGACCGAAAAGACAAGGCGATCTCAATCCGGTGCAAAGCGCATCCGGGCGGGAGAGACTCCCGTGACATGGACGGCCCGATCCCCGCAGAAACAGCCGGAATGGACACTATCCTTTCCGGTGAGGATAGTGATAAGATCCTTGCTCCGGGAAGAGCGCCTCCCGACGTCAATACTGTCTCGATAGCCCCCGGTTGGACTCTGCCGATCCCCGGGTCTGCGCAGGGAATTTCGCGATCGAATGTCGGGCCTCGGCCTGAATTCGAGCCAACCCGGAAGAAAATCCATCTCCGAAATCATCAGAGCGACCTTTTCGGAAAGGACGACTGCGGGCCGGGTGGTGAGGAAACTCCTCGGAGCACCCGAAGAGAGGATCTATTGTGGATGGGGTCTCAATGGGTCACGCTGGCCGCTCTCATCGTCATCGTCCTACTTCCGAGAGTAGGTTTTCCTCAGTTTGAGGGGAGCAATATCGTCCCGAGTCAAATCAATAACTCTGTCTACGAAGTCATTGTACCGAAGCCTTTAGAGGACCCTCTCACTTATGAAAAGCCCCTACCGATCGACCTGCTTCCCTTCAAAATCAGAAACGACAAATATTATTCCATCGGAACCGCATTTGCGCTCAGCGATACTGAATTCGTCACGGCCGCCCATGTGATGGCGCTCGGAGGGAGAACCCAATTCAAAGGCATGTTCCTACGGGATGTAAACGATCATGTCTTCGCCATCGATCAGATCATTAAGGTTTCGAGCCGATGCGATTTCGTAGTCTTTACGGTCAAGGATCGATCCTCCAAGGAGCACCTAGCTCGGCCAAGGTATTGTCATCAGGGATGGCCTGAATACGTCGAGTACCCCAGAAGAGCTGGATGGAAAATGGAATTGGATTCGGTTCTCCGCCGCGGCCTCGCCGGCAAACAGTGGCGGCCTTCTCCTGGATCATAATGGAAGGGTAATTGGCATCGTCGCCCAGAAATCCCCAAGCGAGAACTTAAACATAGCCCTACCCATTGCGGAGGTCCTGAAAGACGACGGTCATTTTGCGGAGGTATTCGATAAGAGCGGATATATGCTCGACATTTTTGACGCCGTGAAGATCGACACCTTGGACACGCGCATTATTAATAAGCTGCCCATGGCGTTCGATGAATTTAAAACCATCCTTATTGACCTAAACCTAGAACACCACAGAAAATTATTGAGAGAGTTGATCTCCGAAAACAAGGAAAACATCTTTCCCCGTGGAAATGGCGCCCAAAAACTGTTCTACAAGACCCCGGTATCTCTTTTCCCTCAACTGATTATCAGACGGCCGGATGGTAACTGGGACACCCTCGCGCCTGAGGAAACCTTTCAATCCGATTTAGGAAACAATGGCAAGGTCACGGTCGGACTGATTAAAAATACGGTCTTTTACAAAATCCATAAGCCTGACAACATTCCCCTCAAGGACTTTTATTCGGACCCCACGACGTTCATGGATTTCGTACTAAAGAGCGCGGTTTGGCCCCGGCCCGTCGGTCCGGAAAATATAAGAATCACCTCGTTAGGAAACGCGGATCATGCCTCTATCCATATCGACTCCTATGGCAGAAAATGGATGGTCAAGACGTGGCCCATCCCGTTTGGAGATCAGGAGGTCGTGATGTTTTCATTGCCGGTACCCGGCGGGACGCTTTCTCTCTCACGGGCCGGACCAACGCACCTCCTCCCGGACCATATTCTTGATTTGCAGGCTCTCACCAATTTTGTCTGGATCACGATGGAAGGAACCTTGAAGAGCTGGCAGGAGTATCTTGAGATGAAGCCGTTTCTCCCGGCATTATTTAGCGATATCGACACTACGTTCCATGACGGGAAGTTCCGATACAAATCAAGGAGATTTGAGTTCTCGTGCGAGTCCGAGGGATCAAGCTGACCGAACAGAGTACCCTCCAACTTTCTTTGTCCTACCTTAAAGAAAGCAGCACAACCGTTTGGGACGTCACCCGATTTTTTCTGAACGAAGAACGATATAAAACAATCGGAATACTGATCATGCGTGCGATCAAACCGCCGACGGTCTCGAGGACAACTACTTGGACGACTGGACAAAGGTGGTGGAACCGAGAAAACCCAATGACCTAAAGATATACACCTCCAGCGACAATGCGGCGATCAGTACTGTATATAGGAATCTCTCCGACGCGAACCGGAAGAGCGACCCTTCGATTTTGTATCGGATCACCTATCTCAAAGCAGGGATGGCGGATCAAAACGAGAGGGAATCAACAATAGGCACACTCGTGACGCATCTGGCCGTATTTGACCGCTAAATGAGCCTGGGTCGGCTTAGACTCGGTCTTGTTCAAGGGCGCGTTGCGCGAGACCGGGGAGATCTGTCGGGCTCTTCGCCACAAGGTCGGGCACCAGCCCTGGAGGTTCGCTGTAGCCCCATGCGCACCAGATGGTCCGGGCGCCGAAGGCCTGTCCCATTGCAATATCCCCGGCCGAGTCCCCGATCATGACGGAGCGCCGTCCCCCACTCGGGTCGAAGCCGCAGCGCCGGGCTGCCTCCACCAGCAGCCTTCGGTCCGGCTTTTGCGCCGCGCAGGTGTCACCCCCGATGATCGCTCCAAAAAATTTTTCGATACCCAGCCGTTCAAGGAGTCGCCTTGAAATGTGTTCCGGTTTGTTCGTGACCACGACGAGGGGTCTGAGCGCGACCAGGGCCTCCAGCGCCTCGAATATCCCGGGATAAAGGGTCGTCTCCAGGACCAAGTGCTCCAGATAGTCGGCCTCATAACGCATCCGTACTTCCGAGAGGCGCTCGCCGCTTTCCTCGATGAAATCTTCGAAGCAATTTCGATAGAGCACATCCATCCCCCGATTAATCCAGGGAAAGACCGCCTCGGCCTTTCGTGCAGACAGGCCGAGCTGCGCCCGTACCCGTTGGACTGCCGCAATCATGTCCCGCCGGCTATCTTCGATCGTTCCGTCGAGATCCATTCCGATCATGGCTTCCCGTCCCCGGAGGTCGTTCTCTCAGCGGAAAATGCCTCGACGCTTCCCTTTGCATCGGCGTGCTCGGTGACCTTTCTCTGGCCGCTCAGCGATCCTTTAAAAGCCGAAAATGGACGGGAGTTGTGGCTGATCACCTCATGCGCCAACCCCCCGGGGATCAACAGGATGTCACCTGCTTCGATGGTGATCGGCAGACCGTCGAAATGGAAGGTGATGACGCCGGCGACCGCACCGCGGATTTCCGGTTCGTCGTGTGCATGGCGGCTTCTCTCGAACCAGGGAGCGACCGTTTGAAGGTCGTACACAGAGTAACCAAACCGTTTCATCTCCTGCGAAACCGACTCCGCTGTCGGATCCTCCTTATAGCTCCACTTCATCAACTTGACGCCGTTTGGGAAAATTGCGATTAAGCGCTCCTTCATGGGTTCGTCTCCTCTAAACAACCCTCGGCTGGATCGGACCTTCGCCCGGGATCAAACCGGTGTCTCGCTCATGCGGGCGATCGCCTAAAAGACACCGTCCAGGCGGGCTTCAAAATAGCCCTCTTTGATCACCGAGTCAATAGGAAAGAGCTGGCTCGACACAAAGCAGAACGGTCGGTCCCCCTTCCCGAGGGTTGCTCCCGACCACCGGTCCTGGATCGACTTCTTCGGCTGACTCCATCGGATCCCTCGGCCCCCTCTCGAATTGAATTTTTCCGATTTTCGGGGCCGGATTGGAGTAGGGCCTCTCCCGCCGAGCCCAGAGAGAAGAGACGCGCCGAAAAGGCGCTCCGGCTCTTCTCCCCCTCATTTTCTTCCGGGGTGCGGAGCTCTCGATCTCGATCGGACAGCTCAGTGAGGAAGTGCGGAGGGGATGTCAGTGTCAGCTCTTGAACAAAACTGTCGTTCGCCTCTCGGCGCCGGGTCGTCCCGAACGCCGGATCAGACACGATAAAGAATTAAAAAGAAAAGAGATTTTTCCCTGGCGGATCGCCGGAATCAATCCAACAAAAAAGGGCACATCCTTTGCTTAACCTCTCGGCATCTCCGCTGGCCGGAGGCCATCCTGCTCTTCAGGCTAAAGCGGTGGCCTTTCGGCCCGGGGAAACCGTTCACAAGGAAGGAGGCGGTATGTCTCAGGCAACCGTGGTTTCAAAGAGGGTCAGTCTTGTTTTGAAGGAGCGGGCCGACCGATTTACCGGGGATGACCTTCTGAGGATCAGTGAGGCTGCGGGTCAAGCCGGGGCAGTTCTTCACATCAGCCTCCGGTCGTGGCAGGTCTTCGTCGGAGTTCCTTCGATGAGCCAGGATAAGCTGATGGAAGCGCTGCGCGAAATGGGCTACGATTCGATCAGGGTGGTTGAAAAGCTGAATCAAGGCTTTACCCTGGGAGCCCGAGCAAAAGCCTAGGGCGCATACTAGGGCCCACTGCTGATCCGGGCCTTCGGAACGGAAGGCCCTTTGCAGATCCCGATCACGAGAACCCGTGGATCTAATCCCTTGAGATCAGCCCGATGCCGATGGGCCCTGAACCGCCTCCTCCCAAAGCGGGGCACCGCGCCGGGGACGACGGCGACGAGGCATTTTTCGATCGGAGGTTTCCGACTCCGCCCTCTCTCGTTTCGGAAATCTTCTCGCTCTTCCTCTCCCCTCCTTTACCTTTCGACTAACGTGACCCGTTCCAAGCCAGTCTCCCGCAATCCTCTCGTGCAAAAGAGGGAGACTCGATTTTGAGTTTGACCCAGCATGCGAAACGCGATTATGATGTGGAGGTGGTATTTTGAGGAAGGCGTTTGTTGAGAAGCAATCGAACATCCTCCCGCCATCTTTATTGGACTCAGGTTTCAAGTAGACCCATTCTCATTAAAACATGCCGGGGAATCCGATTAAGCACTCCCCAGACGCCCAACTCGGACGCACACTGGTCCTCGACGAGCTTTTCGATCTAACGCTCTATCGGGCACTCAGGAGACTCTCTCCGTCCGACCTTCAAAAAACGCTCGACGAGCTGATCGAGGTCGAGAGCAACCACCTTACGTTTTGGCAGGAATTTTTCAACATCCACCCGGTACGTCTGGATCTCGGAAGACGAATCAAGCTCTGGCTGATCACGCTGCTGTGCCGGCTTTTGGGGACGGCCGCCATCGATCTGATTTTGGAGGCGATCGAGGTCTATGGCATTCGAAAATACCTTCAACTCTGGAAACGCTACGAAGACAGCCCCGTTGGCGAGGCGATCCGCGGCGTTCTGAACGATGAATTTGGGCATGAAGACACGATTGTGACACGGCTCAAGGAACGGATCATCAATCCGGATCGGGTGAGAAGTATCTTCTTCGGGATCAACGACGGCATGGTTGAGATTCTCGGAGCCGTCAGCGGCTTCTTCGCCAGCCTGGGAGAGAACAGGCTGGTCCTTCTCGCCGGTTTGACGACCGCGGCGGCGGGGTCCCTGTCGATGGCAACAGGTGCCTTCATCGCCACCAGCTCAGCGAACGAGGTGAAGCGCACCCAGGAAGAGAAAATGCGATTTCTGAACCAGAACGCTCCCCTTTCGGAAAGCGAGGAAACGGCTTTGGCTTCTGCAACCACGGTGGGTATTGCCTATTTCATCGGAGCCTCATTTCCGCTTCTGCCCGTCCTGATGGGCTCCAAAACCGCATTCGCGTCGATCGTCGCCGCCGGAACGATGATCCTCGTCGTTTCAGGAATCGTCGCATTTCTCTCCGGGATGAACGCCCGTAAGCGGGCCGCGATCAACCTCGCCTTGATCTCGGCGGCTGTGGCAATCACTTACAGCCTCGGGACGATCCTGCGGATCTTCTGGGGCGTTACGGTCTGACCCTGGCGTCAGCGATCGGATTCGGGTGCTACGGTTTATGGATTCGGATATCCGTGGTCGCCTGGTCTTTACGTGATCCGGTTGAGGTCCCGCATTGGGCGCAGCGGTAATCAAAGAGGTTCCCGTCCGGCAGAACCAGCAGTAGAAATTCGCGAGTGGGTGTCGCCTGGCGGCATTTGGGACAATATAAGAGGGAGGCTTGAAATCGCTCGAATTGTGGCGCCTCTGTTTTTTGGGCGGGACGTGCATCCCCAGGTCTGGGCGGCTGTTTTCTACGAAAGGGAGGAATCGTCGGTCGCATTTTTGAATTGTAAGAAAATGACTGAGTAACTGTCAAGAGCTCCTGGAATTCTTTTTAAACCGTTCTCACCTGAGTGGACCGATCAACCTTGAACCTTTGGAGGAAGCGGTGAGGATCCACCTCACTTCCAGGAGTTCCGAAAATCAATTAACGAACCACAGGGGAGATCTCGATCTCCCAAACGAATCGAACGGCCAGAGCATCAGCTTTTACCGCGCGAACTGGAATGGAGCGGGCGAGGGGATTCGAACCCCCGACCAAGAGCTTGGGAAGCTCCTACGCTACCGCTGCGCTACGCCCGCCCGTCTTGCTCCACCCGACGCTAACCGGGAACTCGCGTCTTGTATGGACACTTTAAGGTTGCATCGCCGGAATCTTCATCAGGATATCGGACAGCCGACACGATGTCAAGCGTCTTCCTGGCGCCTTCCCGGCCTCTGTAGACAGAGCGGCGGTGCAGGTTTCTACGGGGTGCCCGTTGGCCGGAGAGGGCGGCGACCCGTGAAGGGGCTGCACCTTTTTCAGTCCTGATAATAACGTTACGGCATCTCTACGGACCCGCGGATCCAACTCCATCCCCTTCTCGATGGCACGTCGCATTTCAGGAGGGCTTGGTTTGATCCAGGGCTTTTTCTGTCTTCTTTATTCATTTCCGGTCAATTACCTTTGATGACCAAAGCCGGACAGGCTCAAGGCAACGATTCCGCACACCCTCCCCGGGGAATAGGGAAACGTCACTGAGCCCGAGTCAGAATCGGCTTGGCTAAACCACCTTTACTGCGTACAATACCTATGTGTAAATTGATCAGCGGTCAATCGGAATCCCTACATCCGAATGGTACGGAATGAAAGGGCGTCTATCCAGAGATCAACACTTCATACTGCAATGATATATATTTACAGGCGAAAACGGGAAGAGGACCATGTTTGACGAGACGCACAATCCGCCACCCCTCAACGCGGTCGATCGCTTTATCCGCCAATTCCATTTCACCGCATATTTGGCGGCCATTCTTATTCTTTATCTCGTCGGCACGACCGCGCTAGGCATGGCGCTCGCTCCCTCCCTCTTGCTCTTAAGCCACTGGGTTCCGTGGAGCCTGAACGTCGGCGGACCGATTCGATGGCCCATTCTCGGTATCGGGTTCGGCCTGGCCTTTTTCCTTTTCGGTTTTACCCTTCTGCTCGTTGTTCCTGCCTATAATCTTCTTCTCCCGACGCGCATCAGGCCGTTCAAGGGGGGTTACTTCACCATTGCGGCTCTCCCCTGGTACATCCATAACGGGCTCTTCTACCTCGTTCGATTCACCTTTCTTCCGTATGTGACTGTAACGCCGTTCGGCATCTGGTTTTTGAAGGGGATGGGAATGAAAATCGGACGGCGGGTCTTCATTACCACCGAATATATCTCCGATCCCCAATTGATCACGCTGGGCGATGATGCGGTCCTCGGAGGAAGCGTTCGGATCTTCGCGCATTACGGCGGCGCCGGGAATCTCGTCATCGCTCCGGTGGTCGTCGGTGCGGGCGCCACCGTCGGTCTCAACGCAACCGTGATGGGAGATGTGATGATCGGCCCCGGCGCGACGATCCTCCCCCACTCCGTCCTCCTCCCCGGTACCCGTGTCGGAGCCGGAGAGACTTGGGGGGGCGTCCCCGCCCGTCCTATTTCCAGAGAGGAGATGGATCGAATCAAACAGGAGATCCGAGGAGGTCCGGATTGCCCAAGACCCGGCGCAAAACCTTAGCAGCCGCAAAACGGTCCTGTCCCGCTAATACATCGGAGAGCTCCTCTCAGCATATTGCCGTGCTCCGGAAAGCTATCCAGAGAAGACCTACAAAACCGAGGAAAATGGCTGCCGATAGGAAGACCCATTTCCATGTGCTGTCTATTACTACTATGTCATAAATCGGGTGAAAGTCTGTTTTTTGCCAACATTTTTGAGGAATCAGCTTTTTTATCGGAGCCTCGTCGCGCCCAATAATGACGCGGGTCTCGCAATTTTGTGACACTGTAGTACTATCCAGGGGCCAAACAAAGACTCTTTTAAGGTTCCCAGCAACTCTCTGGCAAAAAATGAAAATTCGGATTTCAGATGCATAGAACCCCCTCTTTGGGGGATTGCCCCTTCCGTTGCGTTATTTCATAATTGTTCTGACCCTGCCAAGGGGAAAGGAGGTGTTTTTGTGCTTTACCCATCTATATTGGGCATCGTCTTAGCCGGAGGAAAAGGGGAACGCCTCTCCCCTTTGACGCGTGATCGGAGCAAACCGGCCGTTCCATTCGCCGGAAAATACCGGATCGTCGACTTCGTTTTAAGTAATCTGAGCAACTCCGGCATCTATTCCGTCTATGTGCTGGTGCAATACAAGTCCCAATCACTCATTGAGCATTTGAGCGCCGCCTGGCGAATGGGAAGCCGAATGAAAGGCCATTTCGTAACGGTCGTCCCTCCGCAGATGCGTCGAGGAGAGAGGTGGTACCGCGGAACGGCGGATGCCACCTACCAAAACCTACACCTGATCAGAGATCTCCGCCCGGACCTGGTTGCGATCTTCGGAGCGGACCATATCTACCGTATGGATGTGGGCCAGATGATCAAGTTCCACTTGGAGCAGCAAGCGGACGCGACTGTGGCTGCTCTTCCAGTGCCTCTTGTACAGGCAAGCCGATTCGGGGTGATTGAAACAGATCCAACGAATCGGATCATCGGCTTTAGCGAGAAGCCAAAACGCCCGAAGTCGATGCCAACCGATCAGCAGATGGCTTATGCCTCCATGGGAAATTATATTTTTCACACCGAAACTCTGCTGGAGGCCCTGCGCAGAGACGCGCAGCGGGAGAGCGATCACGATTTTGGGAAATCGATTGTTCCGGACCTCTGCGAGAGAGCAAATGTTTTTGCTTATAACTTCATGCGAAATGAGGTACCCGGTGTGAAGCCCTACGAGGAAAAAGGGTATTGGAGGGACGTTGGGAACATCGAATCATATTGGAAGGCCCACATGGACCTATTGGGGCCGTATCCGAGTTTTGATTTGGAGAACCCGCAGTGGCCTATCCTCTCAGAAAGTCACGATGGCCCAGCCGCCCGTATTATCGGTGGAGAGATCGAGGATTCGTTGATTTGTGAGGGAAGTACGATTCAGGGAGGAAAAATACGCCGATCGGTCATCGGACACGGCGTCTCGATCGAGAAGGGGGCCCAGATCGAGGAGAGCCTGCTGATTGGATATACTCAGATCGGTGCAAACGCGCGTTTGAAAAAGGTAATCATCGATCGATTCAATACCATCAAGCCCAGTGAAGAAATCGGGCCTGCACCGGAGCAAAATAAGAGCCGATATACTGCCGACGCCTCTGGAATCGTGACTCTTTCCCGTGGAGAGACGCCGTCGTTCTACAGGCGATGAGCGAGATCAGTCTTTTTCCGCGCATCGCCCTCAGATACTCTACTATTCCCAACTGTATCTAAATTTCCCCCTTTTGAGGGATAGCCCTTCTGGCGGGATCACGGCAAAATCAAAACACGCAAGGATGAGAATTACCGGCATCGCGCGGATTTAAAAACGCGGTAAGCGGCGCGAATCACGGATCGAGGATCTGTTTTTAAGTCCACGTCCGGCGACCGGCGCGATTCGGAGGGCACTACAGATCGCAGGCTTCGTCAGCGGGGCATCGGCCGCGAAAGCGACCCCCCCTCCCAACAAGAAAAAGGAACTGACGCTCTGCGAGCCACCTCGAAAGAGTGGACTTCCGGACCCGGTCAAAAAGAAACGGGCGGTCAAAGGGCTCGATGCGTTTGCTGCGGGTACGTGTCGATCCTTTAGAATCAAAGTCGTTTCGCGACGACCCTCGAGGAGTGCTACGGGCAGAAGCTCTGGAGGAGAAAAGGGACCGAACCACGGGTGCATCCCATTTTTCTATGCCGGGCTCGAGCAACGTTGCATGGGCTGATCTGGATCGGACCCTCCGGAAAAGATTTCGAGGCGATCCTCGAAAAACGACACGGGCATCGATATTGACGTGCCGATCGGAAATTCGAGTCTATTTTGAAAAAGAGGGAGTGGTCTTGGACATCCTGATTGCAGAAATATTTCTCCATTTATTATAAGGGTCGAAGAAACAGCCCAAAGGAGTATTTATGAATCAGCATCCCACTATCCCGACAAACAAACGTAACATTTGGGTTCGGGGGCTGTTCATGGTCTTGATGGCCGTCGCCTACCACTTGTCTGGAACCTTATTGTTCATCGTTGCGATCTCGCAATTTCTGATTACCGCAGTAAGAAAAACTCCCAATGTCCGACTCCTTTCGTTCGGACGGGGTCTCGGACTCTATTTTCAGCAAATTGTATGTTTTCTTACCTTCTCCTCTGAGGATATTCCCTTTCCTTTCAATGACTGGCCTTCAGGAGCGTAGCGAATTGGAGCAGAATGGAACGACCTGAATTAAGCCTCTCTCATTCGTTCCTATTGATGCCGTGTACCGTATGCACAATGTTGATCCAAGCTGAACACGGGAGGTTTTTTAGGCCCACGTCGTTATCGCGCCGGTCATAGAGGCCGTTTTGGTTCCGAGTATCCGGCCATGCGCTGGACGATTTCGAGGCGTCTTCCCCGATAGCGAACCCCTTTCTAATGTTCGTTCACCGTAACCCTTCGGAACCTGTCCCGAACGCTTCCACCGGCCACCTCCCCTACTCTACTGTGACCGGTGTGCTCATTTTTTTCGTCTCATTCAAGGGTGCAGTCCGCCGTTAAACGTACCACGATTGATATGAGGCACCGGGTCCTGCTGGAAAGAAGAATTAATTTGAAGGAAATTAATTGTTTCGGCGGTGCCGAGGCCGGAATCGAACCGGCACGCGCATGAGGAGCGAGAGGTTTAACTCTCTAAAGTTCCAACGAAATCCAAGAATCATTTCCTGCCCTGAAGCGACTACGGTAAACGGGCAGGTTTCCGGGCTTCGAGGTAAAGGGGGTGGAGCGCTTGTGTCTGGTCAAGATTGGGTGATTCGCCCTGCGGGAACGAGACTCCTTCCTCACTCAAGAATGACGCCTTCCTGTCAAAGTGGACGGCCCGCTAGGGCCGCCCACTCCATTTCTATGGCGTTTTGATTCAGGCACACTAACAATTGGCCTGATCGGATTGGCAAAAGTTAAACATGTCAAATAGGTCGCCAATTGCCGGGCTGTTGAGCGGCACGTAGGGATTGTCGTCGTCGGAGACGGGGTTCGAGAAGTTATCCCGGCTTCGGTGGGTCAACGGCTTCAGATACCAATTGCGCTCGATGAATTTCAGGATGGATACATGGTCGGTGTAAGTGTGGTTGACGTGGCCGCCCTTCGTGAAAGGGGAGACCACGATCAGCGGAATGCGCGGCCCATCGCCGAAGAAGTCGAGTGGCTGAATGTACCCGGAATCGTAGTACCCACCCCCCTCATCGAAGGTAACGATGAGCGCGGTCTGCTCGAAGAGTTCGGGCTGGGCTTTGAGGTGATCGACGATGCTCTCGACCATACCCTCGAATAGATCGAGCTTCGAGGACGCGGGGTGACCATCAAGCAAGCCATCCGGCTTCACGAAGGAGACTGAAGGCAGCGCGTTGTTGTCGATTGCGGCGAAGAAATCCGTCGCATCCTTGATATGCGCGGCCCGCTGAGCCGGGTCGCCCATGATCGCCGCGGCATACGATTCGAAGTTACAGATATTGCAGTAGGCCTGGCCAATCAGCACTGTCGGATCGGTGCTGGTCGGATGATGCTGCAGGCTCACGGCGGCATTGTAGGCGCCGCCGTAATAGGCCCAGGGGATTCCCTTCTCGTTGAGTTCGTCGCCGATCGTCCGGACGTTGCTCGGTGGGACGGAGCCCCCGCCGGCGATTCCGGCGCTGTCCACCGTGCCGTCCGGGAGGAACCCGGGTGCATCATTGTTAATCATGTAGAAATGGCCCGGCTTGCATTTCGATTCGGGCTGGTAAGGGAGGGACTTCAGGTAATCCTGGATCGGCTTGATGCCAGGTTGGGAGGGATCGGCGCACTCTGTAAAATTGCCGTCGAAACCCAGGTCCACGGTATAAACGTTGTCGGTATTAGGTAATGGATTGGGATTGGCGATGTGGGACGGGGGCACCGTCGGATGGCCATTGCCATCGCTCCAGAAGATCGCGTCGCCCGTGCCCAGCATCACGTGATTGGCGCCCGTCCCGCCCATCACCGATTGATGGAAATTATCGCTCATGGAGAATTCATCGGCGAGGCCCTTTAGGACCGGTGCGTCTCCCGTTTGCACATTGTAGAAAGCCATCGAATTGCCTCCGCCATTATCGTCAAATGCCGGAGGGTTATCGAATTGCGTGTCGAGAATATTCGTGTAGGTGGTGATGACAAAGGGATACAGGTCGTTCAAGCACCCGGAGGGGTTCCCGAGAGTAGCATGTGTGATGTTACAGTCCGATTGTTGCCACATTTCGAAGAGCCGGTGCGTGGTGTCCCCGGTATAGGAGTCGTATGGGAGCTCCTTCCCCTTCAGCGGAAAGGGCCCGTTAGGCAGCGTGTTGAAATTCTGGATGCGTGTATCCGGATCGGGCAGGAAAAACGTGTTGGTGAATTGGGTCGCTGCGCCGGTGGTCAGCAGGTTCAAGTCGTCGATATCCAAGGATGGCTCGATCTGTCCTAAGAAGCTCAGTGGCGTGCCCGGGGGGAACTGCGGCTTCGTCGGCGCGAAGTTCAGGGTCGGCTGGGGCAGGATTGAGTAGGGCGCCTTCTCGTCATTCTCCAGGCTGATGAAATACTCGGTCTTAAACGGCGGAACAGCCTGAAATTGCTTCGATTTCGAGAAATGAGGGCCGGGCGATCCGTCGGCTTTAATAATACCTTCGGACAGCAGGTTTCGGATTGTGTCGTTGCTTCGCGGCACATAGGTCGCAAAGAGATGGTCAAACGAACGGTTCTCGCCGATAAGCACGATAACGTGCTTGATGGGTGATGAAGTCGGAGCGGCTTGGGCCGACCCTCCCACGGCCTGCGCGAAGGCCCGCAGAGGCGCTCCAATCATCAACTCGAACATGATCAATAGGATCAGGACTGATTCTAGGTACGGGAACAGACAAAAAAGCCGCCGTAGCGACTTGAAGAATCCGTGTTTTAGAGACATCGTTTCCTCCTAGGGTTAGAGGATCACATTTGGTTTGCATCCCTGGCCCGGCACCCAGGAACAGATTCTCCTCGAACCCTTCTACGGCTTCGAAGATGTCTCTCCCCAAACACCTTCCTCTACCGAGCCCCTTCTGCCTCCTCGGGTTGAGTTCCTTCGCTCAGCAGGTGCAATGATCGCCTCGCGTTGTTAAGAACAAATTAAGATCAGCTGAAGATGTAATAAACTTTTTGACGCTCATCGGTCTATTCCGTTCATAGGTATCGGTAGATACAAACGGATGAGCCTCGGTCTCCGGCGAGGATCGTTGGAGGTCCCTTATTTCAGGTCTGGTGGTGGTGGCTCTTGTCCAACTCGCCGGGTGCATGGTCGGACCGCAATACCATGTCCCCTCGACTTCCGTTCCCCGCGCATACAAAGAGGAGGGAAACTTCAGGGCCGCCCACCCCAATGATGAAAATCTCGGGGGAGCTGGTGGACCCTCTTTCACGATTCGCAGCTGGACGCGCTCGAAGGACAGATCAACGTTTCGAATCAGACTCTGAAGGCCGCGGAAGCGTAGCACCGGCAGGCGCGAGCCGCGCTACGCTGCTTCCAAGCGGACTATTACCCCACCATCACCGCTGCGCCTTCGGCGAGTCGGACTCGGGTGTCGGCCAACCGACCTCCGCCCGGCTCAATTTTCGACGGCACGGCTAACAGCGATTTCGTGCTGCCGGCCGAATTTCCTTATGAGGCGGACGTCTGGGGCCAAGTCCGACGTAGGGTGGAGTCGGCTAGTACTACAGTGTCACAAAATTGCGAGACCCGCGTCATTATTGGGCGTGACGAGGCTCCGAAAAAAAAGCCGATTCCTCAAAAATGTTGGCAAAAAACAGACTTTCACCCGATTTACGACACAGTAGTACTAGAGAAAAGGCACAATCGAGTGCAGCGGATCTGGCGACGGTCAATCTGAGCATGCGCGCCCTCCTCGCAACCTGAGATGGGATTAGAAAATGCTTCGGTGATACGGGGGCCTCGGTGGGGAGGAGATTATTAGAGTTATGGCCGAACTTGCCCACGCTGAATTTGAGCGACTTGGATTGAGCTTTTAAGACGCTTTGGGGACGTCCCTCCAGTTGATCGACTGTCAGAACCTCTTCTGTAAAACCGGCAAGTACGCGCGTGTCGCGCATCCGGATATCAAGGGCGCCTCTGGACGAACGCGATTCAAACAGAAGTACGTCCCTAAAGGAGAGCCGCGACGTCGCGCGCAGAGACTATGCGCGCGGCCCCATGTTTCTCAAGCGCGAGCAACCCGCTCCTGTCGCCGGTCACCAGATAGCCAAAGAAATCTTCCGAAATCCTCGTAGCTGGCTCCCCTGAAATTACGCCGCGGCGTTCCCTATGTCGCCCGCATAAACCGACCAAAACGCCGTCCATCGCCCATTTATGCACGCCCAACGGTATGACACGGCCTCCAGAGTCAAAGAATTGGCGCGCACTTGATCGATCCCCGCACTGCCTCTTCCAGGCCCGATGCCGGAATATCTTAGGTCGCCACCGCCACCCAAGAATCGGCGAACACCGCTGGAACGCTCTCCTGAGGGAGCTCTCAGGGGGCCACCGCTGCCCATTGAGCAAAGAGCGTGGCCGCCGAGGTACCCGATAGCACCGCACCGAGCGCAAGGGGCGCCCAATTTGTTATTCATCGAATGGCGTGGTATCTGAACTCTGAATAGTCGATGGATCAATTTCAAAAAACAATCGATTATTTTTATGGATGGTCGATACTTCCGATTCGGAATGGACTCATATGTGCGCACACATCGTAATGACGGCCCCTTCGAAGCACGCCATGCGTTCCCTGCGAACGCCCCTGGGTCTGTTTTCCCCTCGCATTTGACAGATTCTTCAAGGGTGTTATATTTTTCCGGGTAGAGGTATTGATGAAACAGGTTCATTGGATTGGCGTCACCCTGGTCAGTGGGCTCTTGTTGTTGGTCATTTCTATCGCCCACGGACAAAACGTCGAGGTGAATGCAGCCATTCAAGCCGAGCTGGATAAAGATAAGGAGATTATTGCTTCGTGGGCGTCGAACTCGGTCATCATCGAGGAGGTCCAAAAGCAGAACAACCACGGACCGATCCCCGGTCTCGACAATGAAAAGTGGAAAAGCATCCCCCCTTCGGATCCGATCGTCAAATCACTTCAGGAGAATCCGGCCGGACGCTTTCTAAGAGGCAAGCTCCGAGGACAAGAATCGAAATTCACCAGGGCATTCCTGAACGGATCCAATGGTGAAAAGGTCGCGTTTACCGAAAAAACAGTATACTACCTTCATAAGGGAATGGGAAAATTTGAGGTACCCTTCAGAAAGGGAACGGCTTGGCAGGGAAAAGCCGAATATGACGAGCCGGGCCAATCCTATGCGATTCAGATTTCAACACCCGTTTTCTCCGAGGGTAAACCGATCGGCGTCTTGGTCGTTGGGGTAAATCTGGCCTCTCTTGAGAAATCGGTCAAAAAATAATGCCCCATCTTTGTATCTCTCCCGCCCGCCCCTCCTAAATTGTCCCGGTAGGCAAACCTAACGCTTCTTTTTAAAAATGGGGATGAGGACTCGCCTGAGGAACAGGATTGTCGCTCGGGTACGCGAACTGACACCCGAGATGGGTCGATCGTCAACTCATGGCCATGGTGCAGCGAAGGGGCATCTAGCGCACCGCCAAGGTTGGCGGTGCGCTAGGAACGCGGCCGGCGCTGAAATGATCAGACAATTGCTGAATGGTCTGAAACGCCAACTTCGGAACCGAGGCCGTCGTGTCAATGATGCCCTCGGAAGAAAACGGCGGAGGCTGAACATCCCGAAGGGTGACGAAGAGCCTCGTGACCCCGTTTGTAAGCATCCAGGGGACGACCACATTGTAATAAGCGGCCTGGTCCTGCTGCCCGCTGGTCACATCGGTTCCCTCGAAATTCGGGTCGTAAATCACCTGATCGCTCGGCGACGAGGGAAACCCGAACTCGGTAATCCAGAACGGTTTCCCGATGATCCCCTGGGCCGCATAGATCGCTATCCATCCGTTTACATAGGCCTGAATTTGGGAGACCGTTCCCCTCGCGTGGGCGACGACATAATCGATATGATTCGCATTCGGATAGCTTGAATCGTTGATCACGGCGTTAAAGAACCCCGGCTGATTATTCTGGGTCTCGCCGCCGATCAAGACCTGCATTGCCGAATTCGCGGCCTTGACGGTGGTATAGGCGACCGAGAAGAGATGCGCGTACGCGGACGGCCCCGAAAGCCACTGCTGAGTGGTCTCCGGCTCCGGGTAAATCTCCCAATATTGGATGACGCTGCTGTACCGGGCAACCGCCGCTTGAAGAAATGCGACCCACGCGTCATACCCTGTTGGGCTCGTCGGCTGATAGATCGTGGCTTTGCCATCGCTCGGCCCGCTCGGGTCAGACGAATAAAATGACGGCGTCCCATAGATCACCGCGAGAATGGGAAGGCCGTACTGCTGTGCTGCCGCGACCGAGCCATCCTCTTGGGTCCAGTCGTAGGTCCCCGGAGAGGTCTCAATGCCATTCCACGAGAAGTCAATCCTGATCATCCCGGCATGGGAGGCGGAAGCCGCCAGCGCGATCTGGGATTTCCCCGCCATGCCGGTATACATGATCGCATGAGAGCCGATCATTCTCCCCGCACAGGCTGCGCCGCACGCCGTCAGGCTGCCGGCCCAGGCCGGAAAGACAAAGAAAAGAAGAATCATCAGGATATATCGCTTCATATCAAAACTCCCAGTTCCTCCAGGAGAAAACGGCTATTCGCAGGTAGGCCGGAGCGACGGGAGAATTTAATCGCCGGTCGGCGAGACTCCTCCGGAGCAGCCCCAGAAGCGCCGCTGGATCGGGGCCCCCGCCCAAACGACGGATCGCGCTCTACTGAGCAGAGGAAACTCCCCAGAGCGTTATCACATTTTTTTTGCTCGGGCCAAATAGCGGGTTTATCGATTTCCCGTTTTAACTCGTCCCTCGCTAAACCCGAGAGACGTCAATGGCAACGACGGGTATGAGGTACGTCATCCCGGTCAGGGGGATCGATCGGAGGGTACAGCGATGTCCCGCGATCCATTTCTTCGTTGATCCTGCCCCCGGCCCCCTCGAGCGATGAACGGCCCTAAAGAACCACGTCGTTTTAACCGGCGGATGCAGGCGATCAAGATTGGGGAAGACAGATTTATGCGTACTCTTTGCGTCGGAGAACTCCCCTCGGAGGGATTCGGCGTCCGTGCTTCGCATCGACTTGCGGATCAAGAGAACGATCATTATTCCCACAATGGCGAACATGTCGGCGCTTTGGCTGGGACCGGTGCGCTGACCCCCCTTCAGGGAAATCATTCCGCATCCCCCGGTGACCGAGGTTACTGAGGACGCTAATGGATTGCTTGCGCTGCTGGGACCGGGGAGTAACGACGCCGGTCCTCCGGGGGCGGCGAACGTCTTGCTCGTCTCATTCGAAAAGGCGCTCTCCCTTCCGGCTGTGTCGTAAGCTGTGACCGCGAAATAGTAGGTGCCGATCCCCAGGTTATTGACGGTGTAGCCGGGCGGACTTCCCACAGCCGACCCGGCGTCGATCGGGGCCCCATATACGCCCGACACCGTACCGTAATAGATCTTATAGCCCGCGAGATCGGTGAGGGCGGAGCCGTCTGTATTCGTCGTGGGGACGGTCCAGGACAGGACGGCCGATCCTGCCCTGGCCCAATCGGTTGAACCGCTGTAGACCAGCGATAGGAGGGCGAGGAGGATGGCCCGGAAAAGGAACTTTTTTCTCGATACGAAGCATTCCACGAAAAGCCGCACGACGGCTCTTACCCTTTGAGAACGGCGCTGAGGCGCATCGCACCGGGGTGTTCTCTTCTCGGTCCAAACCCTCTTCTCCCTTCCGCCGATCGGCAGATCCGCGCGGAGAAAATTTCGGGCATTCTTCAATGAGTTCACGTCTCCCCCATACAGATTGCGAAGTCCGTTTCACCCTTTCCTCAAAAAAAAAGCCAAAGGGAAAGTAACCTTTGGCGGCTCGGCGGGCATGGCCTATGGCTTTAGCCCCGTTGCTCTGCGTCCCCACCTTTCGGAGGGTGTGCTCTGAGCAAAGGATATGGCGCGATCGGAAAAGCGAATTGGTTTTGATCACGCCCGATCGGACTTCGGCTTTGTAAATCTGCTTAAGATTATTAGCAATTCGTATGCCGATCGTCCAATTTAAGCCTTCCTGTGTTTTCAATGAGATGTAAACCGTTAGCCATCCGTAAAATACAGTACTCCCCCCTTCTTTCTGTAATAAACTACCTTGTCCATGCCGTTCTTCGGGCGTTTTGCAGTGCGCCGGGAGACCGGGCAGCCGAGCGCAAGCAGGTGGAGAAAGAGTTAAACCGGTTCACCCGATACCGCGAATCCGATCCGGACCCGATGCAGGAGCTTCGCCGGAGACTCGATCCGATTCAAAGCACCGACACGGCGCGGATCTCTCCGATGATGCTGGCCGATGATTCTGGGACTGGAAAAGATCGAGGTTCTTTTGCTGAAGACCCATGGCACCCGGAGCCCTCGATCGGGGAACCACGCCAAAACGAAATCGGAAGAGCGCGGCCACCTAGGGAGTCCCATGGGTTCAGGGCCTCCGTCTATCGGATCGATCGAACCTTTTCCTTAAAAATGGCTTCTCGATGCCTAAAAGGCAGAACAAGGTGAATTCGGGGTCGATCGTGCAGGAGTAAGAGGGGGAGAGTACCGCGGGGAATTTGGGTTGGCCGCAATACCCCATTGGCGGTAAATGCAATCAGCGGAAATCGGCAGGAGGGCTGTCAAGGATTTCCCAAATATTACAAATAGGGAGAACTCCGCGGCAGGTAATAAAGAAATAACCCCATTCGATTGGAAAATGGGTTGACGACATCGAGAAACGAACCACGCAGGTGAATTCTGTAGCGGCACCGGGACGGCTTCTCTCCTTTAATTCGACTGATCGCACGTTCCGTAACTCACCGGATGATTTAGAACTTCCGAAAGCGGCGCACCATCACGGTCCGTGCGCAGGCCCTCCAGGTACCTTCCTGCGCTGGCGGATCACTTCGTACGCCATGATGCCGGCCGCGACCGAAACGTTCAGCGAAGAGACCCGTCCCTGCATGGGGAGCGAGACCAGCTCGTCGCAGGCCTCCATCGTTCGGGCCCTCAGACCGCTCCCCTCGGACCCGAACACCAGCACAAGCGGGCGCAGGAGATCAATCGAATCATAAGGAACACCCGACTTCTCGGTGAGCCCAATGACCCATGCGCCGGCTCGTTTCAGAATCTCTAGGGCATGATAGAGGTTGACGACCTTCACCACGGGAAGATATTCGACCGCCCCCGCCGAGCTCTTCGCAACCACCGGGGTGACGCCCACGGCGCGCCTTTCGGGGATCACCACCGCATCGGCTCCGGCTGCTTCCGCGGTTCGAATGACGGCTCCCAGATTATGCGGGTCCTCCACGCCGTCGAGCGCCATGAGAAAAAGCGCTCCCCCCTGCTTGCTGCGCCGATCGACGATCTCCTCCAGCGGGACATAGCCTTTTGCGGAGACCACCCCCACTACCCCCTGATGTCTTCCGTGACCGCTCAATCGATCAAGGTGTTCTCGGGGTGCATACTCGATCGGAATCCGCCGCTCCTGAGCGAGTCTAACCACCTCATCCATCTCCGGCCCGCGTCTCCCTTTCTGCAGACAGATCTGGCTGAATGTGCGGGTTCCCCCACGGAGGGCTTCCAAAATCACGTTAACGCCAAAGAGTCGGTGGGTCGGTTCGGCCATCGCTTAGCCGTAAATCACCCGGGTGGTGCCGCCGGGACGGTCTTCAAGGACCAGACCCTGTTTCAAGAGCTCGTCGCGGATCTGATCGGCAAGCGCCCAGTTCTTGGCTCGGCGCGCTTCGTTCCGCTCAGCGATCCTCGCTTGGGCCCGGCGGGGGAGCAGCTGCTCGTCCAGAGAAACGCCTTCTGATAATTCCATGATTCCCCACTCTCTTTCCGGGGAACACTGGAAAATACCAAAAAGAGAGCCCGCCACATTAGTAAAAAATCGAAGAATCCCTGCCGCATCGTCCGGGACCAGGCGAATCGATATTCTGTTGATCTCGGCCCGGAAACTTTGAAGCCTCCCAAAGGCGGCCGGCGCATTCAGGTCCTCTTCAAGGGTCGATTCGATCTCCCCTTGGATCCGTTCCAGCCTCTGAGCAATGTGGAAATCGCCCGACGCGGGCGCCGAAGGGGCCTTTGAAATCTTTTCCATTTCGAAGAGCAGCAGGTAAAAATTGTCCAAAGCCGCCTTCGCCTCGCGAATCGACTCGTCCGAGAAATCAATCGGAGAGCGATAATGCGCGGAGAGCAGGAAATAGCGGATGATCTCGGCCGCCTTGCGGTCGTTCAGGATCCCGAAGAGCTGCTTGGATTTCTCAAAGATCTCTTCGACGGTAAAGAAGTTCCCCAGAGACTTCGACATCTTCTCCCGGTTGATCGTCACAAAACCGTTGTGGACCCAGAGACGGACAAAGGGTTTCCCCGTCGCCGCCTCCGACTGCGCGCGCTCGTTCTCGTGATGTGGAAAGATCAGGTCCTCCCCCCCCCCGTGAAGATCGAGCGTCTCCCCGAGGTGTTTCACCGCCATGGCGGAGCACTCGATATGCCAGCCCGGTCGACCCGGTCCCCATGGACTCTCCCAGGAAGGCTCGTCGGGTTTTGCCGCCTTCCAAAGGGCAAAGTCGAGGGGGTTCTTTTTGCGCTCATCCACCTCGACCCGCGCGCCCGCCAAAAGCTCCTCCAAGCACTTCCCCGAGAGCCGGCCGTAGTCGGGAAACCGCTCAACCTGAAAATAAACATCTCCTCCGGCGCGATAGGCGAAGCCCTGCTCCAGCAGCCTACGCGTCATTTCGATCATCTCCCGAACATGGTCGGTCGCCTTGGGGGCGATCGTCGGGGAAAGGACCCCGAGCCGAGCCATATCTCTTTCATAGGAGGCGATGAAGATATCGGCAACCTCCTTCCAGGAGCGCCCCTCGGCTTTCGCCCTCTGGATGATCTTGTCATCAATATCGGTAAAGTTTTTTGCATACGTCACCCCAAAACCGCGATGTTGGAAGAATCGAAACGCCAGGTCGAAGACCAGAGCCGATCGTGCGTGACCCAGGTGGACTCGGTCGTAAACGGTGACGCCACAGACGTACATTCGAATCTCCCCGGTGTGAACCGGAACCAGAGGAAGTTTTTTGCCCGTGAGGCTGTCGGTGATCCGAATCTCTCCCATCCTCTATCCTTCTGCTCCCGAAGACAGGGTCCTTCCGGACCAGCGGCGCCAGACGACGTACAATGCGCCGAGAAGAAGTAACGCGCCGACCGCCGTGCTGAAACGATGAAAATAGGGGCCGATTGTTTTCCAGTTTTCCCCGAGGAGGTCTCCGACATACGCCAGGCCCAAGCTGAAGGGAAACGCGCCCAGAAAACTATAGAGAGAAAAGCGCCACAATGGCATTCGAGCGATGCCGGCGGGGAGGGAAATAAAGGTTCGGACCACGGGAAGGAGGCGGCTGAAGAGGGCCGTTTCCTCTCCATAATTTGAGAACCATCGGTCGGCCCACTGAAGATCTTCCGGACGGATCAACAGGTACCGTCCATATTGCTCTAGAAGGGGTCTGCCGCCCAAATAGCCCACGAAATAGGCCACCCAGGAGCCGAGCAAGTTTCCAAAGGCGCCGGCCAGCCCCACCGTCACCAGATCGAATTGACCCCGCGATACCAGATAACCGGAGAAAGGCATGATGATTTCGCTCGGGAGGGGAATGCAGGCGCTCTCAATGGCCATTCCCAGAATAACACCGCCATAACCCAACCTGGAAATCAATTCAACGATCCAGCTGCTGATCGCTGTGATAAGAGCTTCCATTCCCCCCTTCCTCCTCTCTCCAACCAAAGGCTCCCACGAGGGGAACAAAGACACAGGGGGTCAGGGGCGCCAATTGCAATTCCCCCCCCTTTTTGACGGCTTTTTGGAGCACCTGATTTGCCCTGTCTCCAACCGGAATCAGCAGCCTTCCACCCTCTTTCAGCTGGTCCACCAAGGCGGCGGGGATCTGCGGCGCGGCCGCCGCGACGAGGATCGCGTCAAAGGGCGCCTCATCCTTTAGACCATAGGTCCCATCCGCCACCCGAATCAACACGTTGTGGTATTGAAGTGCTTCGAGGACCCGGCGGGCGCGGTCGGCCAAGACCCTGATGCGCTCGAGGGAGAAAATCCGTGCCGCCATCCCGGCCAGGACTGCGGTTTGGTATCCGGACCCGGTTCCAATTTCGAGAACCCGTTCGTGGCCTTTAAGGGCGAGGGCCTCGGTCATTCGCCCGACCATATAGGGTTGGGAGATGGTCTGGCGCGCCCCGATCGGAAGAGCACGATCCTCGTAGGCCCGCTCGACAAAGGCCTCCCCGACAAAGAGATGGCGGGGAACACTACGCATCACGGCGAGGACTCTCAGGTCCGCAATCCCCCGGGCAACCAGTTGGGACTGTACCATCCGTTCTCGTGCAAGATCAAATCGGGACGTCATCGGACAATACGAAAACTCCAGATATAAGAAGGGGGAACGATCCGGGGCGCTCTCTTGATCAATTGAACGGATACCCCGGGAGGTCTAACCCGTTCGATCCGGGATCGGCCTCGGTGCGCGCCCTAGCACAAGTCCTCTTCCCATGTTCGCAGAAGTTCCAGGGCCCGATATTGGGTCAGGTCCAAGTGGAGCGGCGTTACCGAGATTTTCTGTTCGGCGATCGCCTTATCATCCGTATCGGCCGTATCGGCCCATTTCATCCCGGCCATGCCGATCCAATAATACTTTTTCCCCCGTGGATCGATTTTTTCGATCACCCCCTCGTTTCCCTCGAACAAGCGCTTTCCCAGCGAGGTAAAACGGACTCCGCGGATCTCCTCCGGGGCGACGTTGGGGACATTCACGTTCAGAAGGGTGTCTTTCAGCAACCCCCTTCTTAAGATGAGACGGGCGAGCCGGGCCGAGAACGCGGCCGCGGTGGAAAACTCAAAGGGGTTCTCCCCGATCTGGGAGACCGCAACCGACGGAATACCGAGCAGGGTCCCTTCGAAGGCCGCGGAGACGGTTCCCGAATAAGTCACGTCGTCCCCCAGGTTTCCTCCTCGATTGATGCCGGAGACAACGAGCGAAGGGCGCCGCTTAAACAAATGAAGGACCGCGAGATTCACACAATCGGTCGGAGTCCCATTGACCGAGAAGACGTCTTTACGGATCTCGTCGATTCGCAGCGGCTTGTGCAGGGTCAGGGCGTGACTGGCCGCGCTTCGTTCGCGATCCGGTGCAACCACGATGACCTCGGCGACCTGTGACAGGGCGTCGGCCAGGGCCTGGATTCCCTCCGAATGAACCCCGTCGTCGTTCGTCACAAGGATCGAATGGGTCGCCATGGGTCAGATCCATCCCCGTTTTATTCCCCGCGACGGAGAGACCCGCCCGCAGGGAGTCCGCAGATCGCACGCTCGGCTCCGGCGGAAGCGATCTCTTCCCGCCGCGACGGCCCCCTTGGCATGCCGAGATGGGGCGCCCCAGCGGGTTGCGCCCATGCTCTGATCTCAAGGTCGACAGGGAGAGAATCCCCCGCGTCTGGCCGCGAAGAGAGCAGGCGCTCGCGCGTCTTCTCCCGCGCAGTCTTGACGACGTCAAGTGCGCGCGCCCCGCCCCGCTGGGTCTTCTGGTCGCGGACAAATCTGAGACCCCTCTTGGAGCTGAAGCGCACGATAGGAAGGCCTGGGAGGACAAAAATTTGGTCGGGGCGACTGGATTTGAACCAGCGACCACTCGCACCCCAAACGAGTGCGCTACCGGGCTGCGCTACGCCCCGACATGAGAACTTCTTGAGGTCTATGATTTCTCGGAGGCCGCCAGGAGGGTCAGAACTCCTTGAAGCTCCTTTCGAACATGGGCCAAGAGGCTTTTCCCCTCCTTGCCAGCTTTAAGCCGACGTTTTGCCCCGGAAATCGTGAAACCCTCTTCATGGAGCATCTTCTTGATCTGAACAATGGTGTCGATGTCTCTTTGCGTGTAGAGCCGCTGCTTCCCGCTGTTCTTCTGCGGGTGAAGAGAGGGAAACTCCCCCTCCCAGAAGCGCAGCACATAAGGCTCCAGTCCGGTGATCCGGCTGACCTCACCGATCTTATAAAAGAGCTTTCCCTTTTTTGCCGGGTCGGTCATTGATTGACAAATTTCTTAAAGACCTGACTGGGGCGAAACGTCACGACCTTGCGGGGGGTAATACCGATCTCCTCTCCCGTCTTGGGATTCCGGCCCTTCCTGGCCCGCTTGTTCCGGACCACGAAATTACCGAATCCGGCGATCTTTACCGTCTCCCCTTTCCTTAAAACCTCTTTGATGATGTTGAGCGTGGTTTCAAATATGGCAGACGCTTCTTTGCGAGGAATGCCGAGCTTATCAAAGATATCGACTGCAATATCCGCCTTTCTCATCGCCACCTCTTCTCCTATGAAATGCAGGGGCGTTCCCCGATGCAATGCGCGGGAATTCCCCGTAGTGGACACGCTCGAAACGGCTGCGATATCCCCTAGCGTTTGAAACGACCCGATCCTCACTTGGCGTCGGCCGGCAACGGTCCTTAAAATTGACTATAAAATACAATAGGTTCGTCATAATGTCAAGCAGAAACCCACTCGCGAAATTGCGCGTCTGTCCCCTGGCATCCGGGATCCCGCAGGGGTCCCCACCGCTCCTAGGGAACCGTGGTCGAGCTCGGGGCTTCGTCCAAGACCACCTGCAGATGCAGCTCCTTGTTCGGACGGCGCACCGTCAAGTCGACGAGGTCCCCAGCGTGCAACTGCCTAATTTTATTTTGGAAATCACCAATGTTCCGAATGGGATCTTTGCCGATGTCTGAGAGGACGTCTCCCTTCTTGATGCCCGAGCGCTCGGCAGGGCTCTTTTCGACCACCTCCTGCACGCGAACCCCCGGGATTTTTTGATTCCCGGAAAAATTCGCCCCCGTCTCCGAAGGGTTTTCAATCCGGACCCCCAACCACCCGTGGCTGACTTTACCTTTCTCGATCAACTCGCTCACAACGGACCGGGCGGCGTTGATCGGAATGGCAAACCCGATTCCCTGACCGCTGGCCACGATGGCGGTATTGATCCCGATGACCTGCCCTTTCGCATTGAGGAGGGGACCGCCACTGTTTCCGAAATTGATCGACGCGTCGGTCTGGATGAAGTTGTCGTGGTCGGTCAATCCCAGGTTGGTCCGTCCTGTGGCGCTAATCACACCGACCGTGACCGTATGGTCTAAGCCGAACGGATTTCCAATCGCGATGGCCCACTCACCGACCATCAGCCTCTCGGAGTCTCCCAGCTGGACCATTGGGAGAGCCTCTTCCGGCCGAATTCTCAGGAGGGCCAGATCGCTCTTGGGATCCTTTCCCACAACGGTCCCGACGAACTCCCTGCGATCCGAGAGCCGAACGGTGATCCGTTCGGCCTCCGCGATCACATGATTGTTGGTCAGAATCAACCCGTCGCTGCTGATGATGAATCCGGAGCCGAGGCTCTTCTGTCGAAGATTCTTTCGCGGTTGCGGGCCGAGCAGGTCGCCGAAAAAATCGCGCAGGGGACTTCCCTCCCCGGGCGCCTCATCGGAGGAAGGATGGTTAAAGAGGTGAACCGAGCTGATGTTGACCACCGAAGGGGTCGCTTTTCGGGCAACCTTGACGAAGGCCTGCTCCGTAATCAGGAGCTCTTTGGCGGGGATGTCGGGCACCTCCTCCTCGGCCGCCGCGGGAAGAGGCGTCGGCCTGGAAACACGCTCCGTGGTCTTTTCGCGCTGACAGCCCGGAACGATTCCCGCCAGCAGCAGGAGCGCCGCCGTGGTGAGACCAAGAGGAACTCGGATTCGAGGATAACGAATCATAGAAAATTATAGGCCGCCATCGGAAGAGGAATCAACCTTCAGGAGTTTGTATTCAATGCTATCGACCAAGGCCTGCCAGCTCGCCTCGATCAAATTTTCCGAGACCCCGACCGTACCCCACTTGTTTTTTCGATCGCTCGATTCGATCATCACCCGCACGCGCGACTCGGAGCCCCGATTGGCGCTCATGACCCGGACCTTGTAATCGAGAAGCCTGACATGCTTGAGCGTCGGATAGAATTTCTCGAGCGCGCGCCGGAGCGCGCTGTCGAGCGCGTTCACGGGTCCGCTTCCTACCGCTGCGGTATGCTCGATTTGGTCCTCGACCCGGACCATGATCGTCGCCTCGGAGATCGGCGCCTCTTGCTGGGATCGCTTCTCGACGATCACGCGGAAACCCAAAAGATCAAAAAAGCGCTTGTGGATGCCGACCGCCTTCCTCATCAGCAGCTCGAAGGAGGCCTCCGCCCCTTCAAACTGGTATCCTTGGTGCTCCAGATCTTTGAGCTGGCTCAAGATCTTCTGAACATGGGCCTTGTCGGGGACCGGCATTCCATATTCTTTGGCTTTTTGCAGCAGCGTGCTCTGGCCCGCATAGTCGGACACAAGGATGCGCTGGCGGTTTCCAATCGCTTCCGGCAGGACATGCTCGTAGGTCTGAGCGTTTTTTCGCACCGCGTGTACATGGATCCCGCCTTTGTGGGCAAAGGCGGCGTCTCCAACATAGGGCTGATGCTTGTTGGGAGGAAAATTCGCGATCTCGCTGACAAACCGCGAGACCTCCCTTAAGCGTTTGAGCTGCTCGGTTCCGATGCAGTCTATCCCCATCTTGAGCTTGAGGTTCGGCAGCAGCGAGCAGAGATTCGCGTTCCCGCATCGCTCGCCGACCCCGTTGATGGTGCCCTGAACCTGAACGGCTCCCAGTTCAACGGCGCTCAGAGCGTTGGCGACCGCCATCTCGGAATCGTTGTGCGTATGGATCCCCAGGGGGGTGTTGATCATACTCTGAACCCCCCCGAAAATGTCCCGGATCTGCCAGGGCATCATGCCGCCGTTCGTGTCGCAAAGGATAATCCGCTCGGCCCCCGCCCTCTGCGCCGCCTGAAGGGTCTTGAGGGCGTAGTCGCCGTTGGAAAGATAGCCGTCGAAAAAATGTTCCGCGTCGTAAAAGACGCGGCGGCCCTTCGCGACCAGATAGGCGATGGAATCGGAAATGAGCTCCAGATTCTTCTTCAGAGAGATCGACAGCGCCTCGGTCACATGGAAGTCCCACGATTTTCCAAAAAGCGTCACCACCGCCGTTTCGGCGGCCAGGAGGTTTTTGATATTGGGGTCCTCGGAGACCTTGTTCCTGGATTTTCGGGTCGAGCCGAAGGCCACGATCTGCGCGGACTTCAAGGAAAGGGACTGCGCCTCCTGGAAATAGAGGACATCCTTGGGGTTTGCCCCGGGCCACCCTCCTTCGATGTAGTGGATCCCGAGCGCGTCCAGCCTCTGGGTAATTCGAAGCTTATCCTCTACCGTAAAAGAAAGATCCTCGGTCTGAGCCCCGTCTCGAAGCGTGGTATCGTATATTTCAAGGGTCCTCATCAAAACCTCTTTTCATCGATAAGAGCGCGTTACCGGCTCTCGATTAAGTTTTCGCGTCCTCGGCTAATCCGAAAGCATCGTGCAGGGCTCGTAGCGCGAGCTCGGTGTACTTCGAATCGATGACGCAGGAGATCTTGATTTCCGACGTCGAGATCATCATGATATTGATTCCCTCGGTAGCCAGGGTCGAAAACATCTTCGCGGCGACCCCCGAGTGGGAACGCATCCCCACGCCGACGATGGAGACCTTTGCAATGTTTTCGGTCAGCTGAATCTCACCCGCGCCGATTTCATCCTTCGTTTTAGAAAGGATTCCCATGGCCCTGTTGGAGTCGCTCCTGGGTACGGTGAAGGAAATGTCGGTCAGCCCTCCTTGGCTGACGTTCTGAATAATCATGTCGACGACGATGTTCTGGGTCGACACCCCATCGAAAATTCTTGAGGCGATCCCCGGGCGGTCGGGGACTCCGGTCAGGGTGAGCTTCGCCTGGTTCTTGTCGTACGTCACCCCAGAGACGACGACCTGTTCCATATCCTGGTCCTCCTTCGTGACCAACGTTCCTTCTCTCTCGTTGAAACTCGAGCGCACGCGCACCGGGACCTTGTACTTCATCGCAAACTCGACCGATCGGGTCTGGAGAACCTTTGCCCCCAGACTCGCGATCTCCAACATCTCCTCATAGGAGATCCGGGACAGTTTCCGGGCGTTCGGCACGATATTCGGATCGGAGGTATACACCCCATCGACGTCGGTGTAGATGTCGCAGAGGTCCGCCTTCAGGGCGACCGCGAGCGCCACCGCGGTCGTATCCGATCCTCCCCGTCCGAGGGTCGTCACATCCGAGAACTCGTCGATCCCCTGGAAACCGGCGACCACGGGAATCACATCTTCGCGCAGCGCCTCAAAAAGCCGGTCCGCCGTAATTTTCTCGATACGGGCATTGGTGTGTACGCTGTCGGTCAGGATCCCCACCTGGCGTCCGGTGAACGAGCGGGCCCGATATCCGAGGTTTCTTAAGGACATGGCTAAAAGCGCAATCGTCACCCTCTCCCCCGTAGAGAGAAGCATGTCCATCTCCCGATCATCCGGACGCTCGCAGATTTGCTGGGCGAGATGAATCAGGCGATCGGTTTCCCCGCTCATGGCGGAGACGACGACCACGACCTCATGCCCTTCTTTGCGCGTTTTGACAACGCGGAGCGCCACGTTTTTGATCCGCTCAACCGTTCCGACGGAGGTTCCGCCATATTTCTGAACAATGAGGCCCATTTTTTTCTTAACGACACACTCCCGCGCGGACCCTAAAGGACTCGATCGATCGGCCCTCCGATCCTTCCAGGAAGAGACCGATCAGCCGCGTCCCCGGCTCGAGAAGGATCCCGCTCATCCGGGCATCCACCTCGCTAAAGCGGGTTCCCGGGCCGCTCGGAGACCCCGATTCCTCTGCCCACAAGAACGGAACCGGCTCTGTCCCGTGCTCGCCGGTCGTGACCTTCGTGACATGGTCGCTCACCACCAATATCCGCCATTCGAGCCCGTGAAGTCCCGCGAGAAGGGGACCGACCAAATCCCGATCGAACCGTTCGATCGCCGCGATCTTCGCCTTGACGCAGCGCTGGTGAGAGGCCTCATCGGGCGCCTCGACGTGAACATAAACCGCGTCCTTTCCCTCGAGGGCCCGAAGGGCCGCCTCCGCCTTTCCCCTCAGATTGCTGGCCAATCCTCCGGTGGCCCCGGGCACGCGGATCAGTTCCATCTTCATCGCGGTCCCCAGGCCCCGGACGAGGTCAACCGCGGCGATCAGGGCGCCGGTCTTCCCGAAGAGGGACTCGAACGAGGGGAGATTCTGCCGTCTCCCGGCCCCCCATAGCCAGATGCCGTTGGCGGGACGCAGCCCCCGGCTGCGCCGTGCCACATTGATCGGGTGGTCGGCCAAAATCCGGGCCGCTTGACGCATCCAGGCAAGGAGGCGCGGCTCCCGGGGTAACCAGCGGCCGATGGGCTGCCCCAAAATCTGGTGGGGAGCCATCACGGCGCTCAAAAGCGCCTCGGCTTTCTCCTCGCGGACGACCATCAGATTGCGGTATCCCAACCCGGCCAGAAACTCGACCCTGGGGCCGCCGATGGACGCATTGAGCTCCCGCATCAGGAGGGAGGCCTCCGACTCGGCGATTTCCCCCGCGGTATGATCCTCAAGAGAGAGGCCGGGATCCAGGGATCCCCCCGAGTAGCCGCCCCTTGGATCGGCCAGGCTCACGAGATTGCAGCGAAACACCAGGTCGAGCGGCCCCATCGGGACGCCGCGCCCGGCGGCCTCCCACGCGGCGCGGCCCGGAGCAAGGCCCCGAGGATCAACACCCAGGATCGAGAGATTGCCGACGTCGCTGCCGGAGGCCAGGCCCTCGGGAATCGTTCGGATCCGTCCCACAACGCCCCGGGCCGCCAAATAGTCCAGGTGCGGCGTCGCGGCCGCCTCCAGAGGCGTCTTTCCACCGAGCTCCAAAACGGGTTCGTCGGGGGCGCCGTCCGGCACCAGAATGATTGATTTCATCAGATTCCGAGGATTTTCGCAACGTCGTCGAAATGGGCCTTGACCGTAATCGGTTTCTGGGCCAGTCCCATCACCACATCGATATCCTTCAGGCCGTGGCCCGTCAACGTGCAGACCACGCTCTCCCCACCTTTAAAGAGGCCCGCCCGGTTCATCTTCATCACCCCGGCCACCGAGGCTGCGGAGGCGGGCTCGCAGAAGACCCCTTCCAGGCCGGCGATCATTCGATAGGCCTCAAGAATCTCCTCGTCGGTGACCAGGTTGATCTCTCCACCCGATTCCCGCGCCGCCTCCGCGGCGCTTTTCCAACTGGCGGGATTCCCGATCCGGATGGCGGTGGCAATCGTCTTGGGCTTGTCCACCACGTGGCCGAGCACGATCGGCGCGGCGCCCGCCGCCTGAATGCCGACCATCTTAGGAAGGGTCTCGATGGTTTGGCCGGAGCGATACTCTTTGTAGCCATTCCAATAGGCCGTGATGTTCCCGGCGTTTCCGACGGGAAGGAAGTGGTAATCCGGGGCCCGGCCCCCCAGCTGATCGCAGACTTCGAATGCCGCTGTCTTCTGCCCCTCGATGCGAAACGGATTGATCGAGTTGACCAGGGTGATCGGGAACTTCGTCGTGATCTCTTTGACCAGGGCCAACGCCTCGTCAAAATTTCCATCCACCTGGACCACCGTCGCTCGATGAATCATCGCCTGGGCCAACTTTCCGAGCGCGATCTTTCCCTCCGGTATCAGGACATAGGCCCGCAGGCCCGCGCGCGCCGCATAGGCCGCCGCGGAGGCGGAGGTATTTCCGGTGGAGGCGCAGATCACGGCCGCCGCCCCGGCCTCCTTCGCCTTGCTGATGGCCAGCGTCATCCCCCTGTCCTTAAATGAACCGGTCGGATTGGTCCCCTCGTACTTGAGATAGATCGACAGATCCGGACGGATCGAACGCGCCAGATTGCCCGCCGGGATCAGCGGGGTGTTCCCCTCCCCCAGAGAAACGATCGGGGTGGCCTCCGAAACGGGAAGGAACGACCGATAAGCCTCAACCACGCCCTTCCAGGTCATGACCGTTCCCAACCGTTTGTGATCGTCAATTGTTTCTCCTCCCCTTCCACCCGGATGAAAACCGTCGCCTCGGAGATGTAGGGCATTTTATCGATCTTCGCGAGGGCGTGGCGGACGTCCCGTTCCTTCGCCTGATGGGTCATCATCACAACGGGAACCGTCCCGCTCTCCTTGCGTCCCTTTTGCAGAACCGACGAGATGCTGATTCGATGGTCCCCCAGGACGCCGGCAATTTTTGAGAGGACTCCCGGGCGGTCTTCGGCCATGAAACGAAGATAGTAAAGGCTGACGAGGTCCTCCATCGGCTTGATCTGTAAAAGCGAACGGGCATCGAGGCGGTAGGACATCGAAGGAAGACGCAGCGGAGCGCCTGCAACAATTCCTCGCGCGATATCGAGGATATCGCTCATCACGGCGCTCCCCGTCGGAAGGCTTCCCGCACCGCGACCATAAAGAAGCATCTCACCCACGGCCTTCCCGACGATGTAAATGGCGTTAAACACTCCTCTGACCTGGGCGAGGAGATACTCTTTCGGAATCATTGTCGGATGAACCCGGGCCTCGATCATTGTGCCGCTGATCTTCGAAATGGCCAGCAACTTGATCCGGTAGCCGAAACTTTCAGCATAGTCGATATCGAGCGGCGAGATCTTCGATATCCCTTCCGTATAGATCTCTTTGAGCGCCACGGCCGTTCCGAACGAGAGATTGGCGAGAATCGACAGCTTGTGCGCGGAGTCGAGCCCCTCCACGTCGAGGGTGGGATCCGATTCGGCGTAGCCTTGGCGTTTCGCCTCGACGAGAACCTCGGCAAAACCTCTCCCCTCCTCGCTCATTCGGGTGAGAATGTAGTTTGAGGTCCCGTTGACGATCCCATAGATCCCGGTCAGCTCATCGGCCGCAAGCCCTTCACGGATCGCCCGCACGATCGGGATCCCCCCGCCGACACTCCCCTCAAATCCGATCACCACCCCCCGGCGCTCGGCCTCCCGCATGAGTTCTTCGCCATGAACCGCCAGGAGCGCCTTGTTGGCGGTGACGACGTGCTTCCCTCGAGAAAAGGCCCCCAGAATGTAGCTGCGGGCGGGTTCGTATCCTCCGATCAACTCGACGACAATGTCGATCTCAGGATGATCCAACACCTCTTGGACATTGCGGGTCAGAATTTCCTGGGGGAGCACTACCCCCCGGTCCCGGCCGATATCGAGATCGGCCACCTTGATAAGCTCCAAGGAAAATCCCAGTCGGCGCCGAAGGACCTCCGCATGGTTTTGAAGAATCTGGACCATGCCCGAAGCCACCGTACCAAAGCCGATTAAACCGATCTTGACGGACGATCTCATTGAGGCTCACAGAAAAACGCGACCGGACGAAAAAAAGAGGCCGGCTGAAAAATGCGGGGCCGGTTGGCTCTGAGTTCGGCGCATTACACGGGTGTCGGGCCGCGGCTCAGAATCTTTTTAATCCCCTGTATCGCCTGGCGGGTTCGATGCTCATTTTCCACCAGGGCGAAGCGGACATAGTCGTCGCCGTACTCCCCAAAGCCGACCCCCGGGGAGACCGCCACCTTCGCTTCGGCCAGGAGGAGCTTTGAAAAATCGAGCGACCCCATCGCCCGGTAGGGTTCGGGAATCTGCGCCCAGACGAACATGGTCGCCTTCGGCTTTTCGACCTTCCAGCCCACGCGATTCAGCCCGTTCACCAAAACGTCCCTACGGCGCCGATAGGTCTCCACCACGCTCTCGACGCAATCCTGCGGTCCGTTCAGTGCAATGATCGCGGCAATCTGAACGGGCTGGAATATGCCGTAATCGAGATAGCTCTTGAGCTTCGTGAGAGCGGCCACCATCTCCGGGTTCCCGACGCAGAACCCCACACGCCAACCCGGCATGTTATAGCTCTTAGACAACGTGAAGAACTCGACGCCGATCTCCTTGGCCCCTGGGACCTCCAGGAAACTCGGAGCGCGGTAACCGTCGAAGACCAGATCGGCATAGGCAAGGTCATGGACGACCATCAGCCCGTTGGTCTGGGCAAAATCGACGACCTTCTTAAAGAAACCGGTGTCCACCACCATCGTGGTCGGGTTATGAGGAAAGTTCAAGATCAACATCTTCGGATGGGGCCACGTCTGCCGGTAGGCCGAGCGGAGATCCTCGAAAAAGTCCCGATCCGGCCGAAGCGGGATCGAGCGGACCTCACCCCCCGCGATAATGATACTGTAGGGATGGATCGGATAGGTCGGGGTCGGCGTCAGAACCACGTCCCCGGGGCCGACCACGGCCAGAGCCAGATGGGAGATTCCTTCCTTCGATCCGATCGTGACGATCGCCTCCGTTTCCGGATTCAGGTGCACCCCGAATTTGCGTTCATACCAGCCGGTGATGGCATGCCTCAGCTTGGTGATCCCCTTCGAGGCGGAGTAGCGATAGTTTTTCGGGTTCTTGACCGCTTCGACCATCTTCGCGACGATATGGGGAGGGGTGGCTTGATCGGGATTCCCCATTCCGAAGTCGATGATGTCTTCCCCTCGGCGGCGCGCGTCGATTTTTAATGCATTCACCACATTAAAGACGTACGGGGGGAGGCGTTTGATTCTGTGAAACTCCTGCATCGATCACCCACGACGGTCGGACCGCGCGAATAAAAACAGCGATCAGATCCTATTTTCAAATGCCGCTCATTTTAAAGGAATGACCGGATTTTGTCAAATAAAATAAGGGACTCGGACCTCTGTTGACCTGATAAAACCCGGCGTGTTACAGTATCGTCTCGTCTTGGGGATCAGCCAGCGGCCGTGAGGATCATCGGGGGGTCATTGAAGGGGAGAACGATTTTCGCCCCCCGCGGCCGCCTGCTCAGGCCGACCTCTGAAAAGGTTCGGGAGGCCCTTTTCGATATTCTCCAGCCCCGGATCGTCGGTGCCACCTTCTTCGATCTCTTTGCCGGGGTCGGGGCCATTGGGATTGAAGCGCTGAGCCGCGGGTCCTCCGGAGTCGTATTGGTGGAGAAGAACCCGACCGCGATCCAATTCATCCGGAGGAATCTGCAGGTACATCAGTTGTCAGACCGAGCGAGGGCTTATTCGACCGACGCCCTGTCCTTTGTCGCTCGTCCCCCCGCGAACCGAGGCCGCGCCGATCTCGTCTTTCTCGACCCTCCGTACAGCGGGGACCTGATCAGAAAGACGTTGCCAAGGCTGGCGTCAAGTGATATGATCCATTCAGATAGCTGGGTTATCGTTGAGCATCACCATAAGCAGGAGATCGATGAGGAAATCGGCGACCTGCGCCTTTTTCGCCAGCGTCGATACGGGGAGACCCTTCTTTCGTTCTATTGCAAGGCTCCGGCCTAGATGAAAATCGCCGTCTACCCCGGTACATTCGACCCGATCACCAACGGCCATATCGATATCATCCGGCGAACCCTCCAGATCTTCGATCAGGTCGTCGTCGCCGTCGCATTAAATCCGCGCAAAAGTCCACTCTTCTCCCTGGCCGAGCGGGTCGAGATGGTTCAGGAGGCCACCCAGGGGCTTTCCAACCTCTTGATCGAGCCCTTCGACGGCCTCCTCGTGCAATATGTCCGGAAAAAGGACGCGGTCGCCGTGATCCGCGGCCTGCGCGCCGTATCGGATTTTGAATACGAACTCCAAATGGCACTGATGAACCGAAAACTTGACCGGAGGATCGAAACCGTCTTTCTCATGCCGAGCGAAGAGTTTTCCTATCTCACTTCCACCATCGTCCGGGAGGTGGCCAGTTACGGAGGAGAAATTTCCCAATTGGTTCCCAAAGTGGTGTCGGAGAGATTGATGAGGCGCTTTGGCGGAGGAAATCGATCATGAAACTCTCGGAGCGAGTCGGCAAGATCAAGCCCTCCGCGACCATGGCCATGGCGTCTCGGGCGAAGCAGATGTCCGCTCAAGGGATCGATGTCGTTGATTTCAGCCTGGGTGAGCCCGATTTTGACACCCCCGAGGTTGCGAAAGCTGCGGCCATCCAGGCGATGAAGGAAGGATACACCAAGTACACCCCACCCGCAGGCGCGGACGATCTCAAGGACGCGATCATCGAGAAATTCCAACGGGACAATGGTCTGAAATACGAACGAAGCGAAATCATCGTCTCCTGCGGGGCAAAGCATTCCCTCTACAATATAGCCCAAGTGCTCTATGACCGAGGAGATGAAGTCATCATCCCGGCCCCCTATTGGGTCTCCTATCCCGATCAGACCCTCCTCAATGACGCGGTCCCGGTCATCATTAAAACCAAGGAGGAGGAACGATTCCTCCTCTCTCCGGCCCTCCTGGAACGGGCGATCACCCCGCGGAGCAAGGTGCTCATTTTAAATTCTCCCTCGAACCCCACCGGCTCCGCCTACGACGCCAAGACCCTGGAAAACATCGCCGAGATCGTCCTGAAAAATGGGTTGATCGTCGTTTCGGACGAGATCTATGAAAAAATGCTATATGATAGAAAGGAGCATGTGAGCATTGCTTCTTTGGGACCCGAAATTAAAAAACAGACCCTGATCGTGAACGGCGTTTCGAAGGCCTTTTCGATGACGGGCTGGAGGATCGGGTACATTGCCGGAGCCAAGGAGATCGTCGCCGCCTTGACGACGGTGCAGAGCCAGTCCACCTCTAACCCCACGTCCATCTCGCAAAAGGCCGCGGCCGCCGCGCTTCGGGGAGGGGCGAGTTTCACCCAAGAGATGGTCGCTGAGTTCGGCCGGAGACGCGACTACGCCGCGGATCGCCTCAATGGGATGAAGGGAGTCTCCTGTCCGCGTCCCGACGGTGCCTTCTATCTTTTCCCGAACATCTCCCGGTTGCTGACCGAGGGACGGGGACCCTCTGCGCTAAAGAATTCGAGCGACCTCTCCAACCTCCTTCTCGAAAAGGCAAGGGTCTCGACCGTTCCTGGAGACGCGTTCGGCTCGGACCGGCACATTCGGATCTCTTACGCCGTTCCTATGGAGATCCTCAGGGAGGGGCTCAGCCGGATTGAGGCGTTGGTCGCCGAACTGCCCGTCCATCAATAAAAGAATACCGTTCCTCTTTGAAGACGATTCCTCTTTAAGGAGGGGCGGCCTTGTGCCCTTGTATGAGTACAAATGCAGCACCTGCAACCACCGTTTTGAACGGATCCAGAAGGTGTCCGATCCCCCGCCGGCGAAGCGGCCCCACGTCACAGGGGAGAGGTTCAAATGCGCCACTCTGGGGGGCTTCAGTTAAGGGAAGCGGGGGGTGCGTCACCGATTACTCGAGCAGGGGCAACAACCAGGCGACAGGATGAAGAGAGGTCCGGAAGCGGCCTTGAGCGGTCCGGTCCTCATTGATTCGTTGATGCAGAGAAAGGGATTGAATCATGCCCGTCTATGAGTATGAATGCAAGAAATGCGGCCACCGTTTTGAGCTGATCCAGAAGGTGTCCGATCCCCCGCCGGCGAAGTGCCCAAAATGTAAGGAGGGAGAAATCCAAAAACTCCTCTCTGCGGCGGGGCTTCAGTTTAAGGGAAGCGGCTGGTACGTCACCGATTACTCGAACAAGGGCAAGAGCCACGCTGAGGCGGGATCGAAAGAGAATCCAAAGAGCGCCGAGGCGTCGAAAGAGGGCGCAAAAGCAACCCCGGCCCCCAAGGAAAAGGGGAAGGGGACGGAATCCTCAAAAGGAACCGGATCAGCCCCGCCCAAGGGATCCGAGAATAAGTAAGGTCGCCGCCAACCCAAAAAGAACGTCAATGAGGGGCCGGGGCTCCTCATTGACGTTCGCGGACGTTCGCGTGTCCGACTGCGACGAGTAGAGCCTCTACTTCTTTTTTCCTGACTTCACCGGCTTTTTGGCCTGCTTTGCCTTGAGCTCTTCCACTTCTTTGGTCAGTTCATCGGTTTGCTTCTTGAGGGTGTCTCGCTCGGAGGCCAGAACCTGGTTCTCCTTCTTCAAGCTATCCAGGTTCGCCTGTAACGATTGCTTCTCTTTATTAAGGCTCTCGACCTGGGTTTTAAGTGCCGCATTATCCTCTTCAAGTTTTTTGTTTTCGCATCCGGCCAAAAACGGAATGAGTACCAAAAAAAACAAGGAAAGCGCGAGAACCGAACGCTTCATGAATACCCCCTCTCGATTCAATGGTAGGTTGGACTGCCTCGAATTCAATGGTTCCTTTCCCCCAAAGGGGCATCCCTTCAGGATGCCCCTTTGGCATTTTCAGGACCTCTGCCCCGGGTCTATTTTGCCTCGGTACCGGGGGCCGATGGGGCCGGTTGCTCCGCGGGTGGAGCTGGAGCCGCGGGGGCCGGAGCCGCCGATTTCTTTGGCGCCGCCATTCTGATCGCTTTCGCCGTCAGCTTTCCACCTTCGTCGCTCGCAAACGCGGTGACCTTATCTCCGGCCTTCAGGTCGGCGAGGTCTTTCTTTTCCTTACCGGAGGTGACTTTGGTCTTTTCAGAAAGGTTCAGGGTCACTTCCTGTTTCTTGGTCTTCACCGTCACCGTCTTGCCGGCGGCATCGACGGCCGTGACGATCCCGCTGATCCGCTGAGACCTGGTCTTCTTCATGCCAGTGTCCGGCGCCTTATCCGCCGGTTTTTCGGCCGGGGCCGGGGCCGGAGCCTGCGCCGCGGGAGGGGTCACCTCCTGCGCCCACCCAGTTCCGAGATAGCTCCCCGCGATCAAGAGTGATAACACCATCAGTGTGATACGCCTACTCGACATCTCTTCCTCCTTTGTGTTCGAACCGGGCCTTTTATGAAAGAGGCCTGTTCTCGGGATCGATGACCCGGGCCCTTGGGGCCGGGGTTTCGGCGCTAAGATATGCAAATAACATGCCTCCTGGGCCTCGGAAAGACATCCCCAAAAGTGTTCAAAAACAACGGTTCATTCGAAAAGATGCCGACGGATGTCAGAGAGCGGGAGTGGAGGACCCCCTTTTTCGTGCGGTCATTATCCCATTTCGAGCTCGAGCGGGGGAGGAAGGGACTTTCGGTCACATCCTGCGGAGATCTCGGACAGGAGGCGGGCGACTGAGACACCGAAGAGGGGAAAGGGCGAACGGTTTCATGAGACCAGCACAGTATCGGAGTTCGGCGCGAAGAGCCTCCGCTCGCATAGGACGCGCTTCAGAGTTTCTCCGCG
>Ga0070733_10000044_pt1 | contig 133682 bp, 123 predicted proteins | sample Coa_R1_9_FD_66450 | JGI IMG/M metagenome (GOLD analysis project Ga0070733, IMG submission 66450) | Surface soil microbial communities from Centralia Pennsylvania, which are recovering from an underground coalmine fire - Coalmine... | ecosystem: Environmental > Terrestrial > Soil >...
TCCGAACTGGTGCGCGTCACCGTGAACAATGACGACGCCGCGGCCGCCGTTCCCCACATCGTGGAACAGCTCGACAAGCAGGGCGTTCGGGTTCCGATCATCGGCGATTTTCATTACAACGGCCACGTGTTGCTCACGAAGTATCCCGAGTGCGCTCGCGATCTGGCCAAGTACCGCATCAATCCCGGCAATGCCAGCATTGGAAAAACGGGCGACTCCAACTTCCGCACCATGATCGAAGTGGCTGTGAAATATGAAAAGCCAGTGCGCATCGGCGTGAACTGGGGATCGCTCGATCAGACGCTGCTAACGCGCATGATGGATGAAAATTCAGCGCTGGCCGAGCCTAAGGATGCCCGCGAAGTCACCATGGAAGCCATGGTTGTCAGCGCGCTGAATTCCGCCGACCTCGCCCAGAAATTCGGCCTGCGCCCCGACCAGATCATTCTCAGCGCAAAAGTCAGCGGCGTGCAGGATTTAATCGACGTCTACCGTGCGCTGGCGGCGCGCTGCAACTATCCGCTGCATCTCGGCCTGACCGAGGCGGGAATGGGCGCGAAAGGCGTGGTCGCGTCGAGCGCCGCCATGGGCGTGCTGTTGCAGGAAGGCATTGGCGATACCATTCGCGTTTCGCTGACGCCCGCACCGGGCGGCGACCGCACCGAAGAAGTTCGCGTGGCGCAGCAGATTCTGCAATCCATGGGCATTCGCAGCTTCACCCCGCAAGTTACCGCCTGCCCCGGCTGCGGACGCACCACCAGCACTTTTTTCCAGGAAATGGCCGAGCAGATCCAGACTTACCTGCGCGAGCAGATGCCCGGCTGGAAAGGCCGCTACGTGGGCGTGGAAGAAATGAAACTCGCCGTCATGGGCTGCGTGGTCAACGGCCCTGGCGAATCGAAGCACGCCAACATCGGCATCTCGTTGCCGGGAACGTTCGAAGAGCCCAAGGCTCCGGTCTACGTGGATGGACGCCTGTTCACCACGCTGAAGGGTGACCGCATTGTGCCCGAATTCATCGAGATCCTCGATGAATATGTCGACTCGCACTATGCGGCGAGACAAAACTCTAAAGAGGAAATCCCCGCCAGAGTCTAAAGCGACGATCTAGCTTAGCGATCTCAGCCTAACAATCCCGCCTATCGCCCGCCCAGCAGGAATATCGGATTCTGCTGGGGCGCCGCATTGGATGTGGTGCCTGTGCCGAACGGTGTCAGCAGATCGAGCACCAGGGTGTCTGCGGGAATGTTCGATCCGGCATTGTTGACGTTGCTGTCGGTCGCGTTGATGATGGCGACGGAACCCGCATCGCAAACGCCGACGTAGACGCGGCTGCTATCGGTGGCGGCAACGGCGGACACGCGGAAGCGGGTCGCGAAGCGGGAAGCCGACCCAACCGGCGGGGTTGGCAGCACCGGCACCAGGCCCGGAAAGTAGGGGCTGAATCCCGTAAGGCCGAAAGCCGGAACGCAATTTGCCACTTCGGGCACGGCAACGGTCCCGCTGGGGAAGGCTGAGATCGTGCTGGTGACGGTGGTCGTCGGCGCGTCGAGCACTGTCACCGACGCGGTCACGACGCACGCTGGAGCAGAAGCGGTTGAAGTCGGAACGGTGAAATTCGGGTCCGTGCAGCCCGGCGCCCCGCCTGAAACCAGTTGATAGCTTGCGATATAGGCCCGTGTGCCATCGGGCAGCGCCGCCACCGACATGGGACAGGGATTGACGCAGGACGGATAGTTTGGGCCGGAGTCGGTCGCGAGGACAATCGTATTCATCAGCGACGGCAGGTTCCCCACCACCGAAAAAATATAGACCGTGCTGGTGTTCGGGTTGGTGACGTAGAGCCGGTTCAGATTCGGGTCGTAAAGAATGTAGTTGGCTCCAATTCCCACGGACACGCTGCCTGCCACCGTGTCGTTGGTCGTGTTAATTGTCCAGAGTTGGCCATCGCCTTGGCTCAACGCGTAGAGCAGTTGGCCGTCGCCGCGCGCCACCAGCCACACCGGCGTCGTCCCAGTGAATCCCCCCACTGCAGGATTCGGTGTCATGTCGACCGTGTTGAAACTGGAAACGATGTTGGTGCCTTGATTGGCCACGTAGAGCTTGTTGCCGCTGAGCGTCTGCACCTGCGCCAACGCAACCGGATGCGATCCGGCGGGAAGGTAAACGATGTTGGTGACCGCGTTGCTCGCGGCGCTGACAACGGCGATCGAGTCCGTACTATCCAGATTGCAAGCTGGCGTCTGCTTCAACAGACCCTCCGCCCCGTAGTTGGCCACGTAGACAGTCGTATTCTGCGAGGCCGCGACGAAATCCGGCAGATAAGGACAGAAGAAGTCTGGCGCGTTGAGCGCGGGATTAGGCACAAAGTTGGGCAGGCTGACCACGGTCGTCGACCCGATCCCGCTGGACCCGGTCGAACCCGAAGCCGGGACGAACGACGCGATCGTATCGACTCCATTCGCAAGCACGCTGCCCGCCGTGGCCACATATACCCGGCTGTCATTGGGCAGGCTTACACCATGAGTTGGATTCGCGCCGCTGAGCGTGCCGTTCACCAGGCGGGCTGCGCCCAGGTCGCTGTCGCCCGAGACGTCGATCTGCATGCCCGAACCGGGGCCGTAGACCAGCGTCGGAATGACATTACCGGGATTATTGGGGTCCGGGGCGAGCCCGTAGTAGGCGTTGGTATTGAGTGAAAATACGGCGTGAAAATTGCCGGGAGATGGCGGAATATTGGCGATCGGAATAACCACCGGGCGGTAGATCTGGCCGCAGGCGAGGCAAATCATGGTCGCAATCACGGTCGCCGCCAGCCAGCCCTTGTGTCGAGAACTCATCAGCACCCCAGGAGAAGGAATCTAAAGTTTGAGCGATTCGACGAAGCGACTATTGTAAACAGTGCCGGCGATCCGCGCAAAAGAGCGGGCTTCGGCTTTGGACCTCGGACCTCAGACCTCTGATCCCTGACCTCTGACCTCTGACCTCTGACAGGGATGCGCCACACGTTACGTTGAGATGCCCGAGTTCCGTGGGGCGACGCGGAACGTCGAAGACGAAATTCGGAAGAGCGGAATGCGCTCGGAGCCGAAGGCAAGAAGACTGAAAGGCCGAGGATTTAGGATAAGTGCTGAAGCCCGAACGCCGAAGCCCGAAGCCCGCTTCTCACCTTGAGTGCCGAAGCCGGAAGCCGAGAGCCGGAAGCCGCTCTTCTCACCGTCGGCGTGATTTGGCTGCCGCGGCTGGCGCATCGTTGCCAGCTGTTGCGGCCGGCTTCTTCCTGCCTTCCATTTGTGCCAGGCTCTGTTTCAGAGCGGCCATCAGGTCCACCACCGGGGCCAGCTTCTTGGGCTGCTCGACTTCGGCCACTTCTCCGCCTTCGAGTTTCGTTTCGATCAGCTTCTTCAAGTTTTCCTGGAAGTTGTCTTTGTATTTTTCCGGATTCCATTCGTCGGCCAGCGCCTCAATCAACTGGTGCGCGACTTTCACTTCCGCTTCTTTGAGTTCGACATCGGGCGCGCCGAAGCCTTCCACCTTCTTCACTTCCTCGGCGTAGTACATGGTGTGCAGCATCAGTCCGCCTTCGTGCGGACGCAGAAACACCGTGTACTCGCGATTGTGCATAGTGATCTGCGCGATGGCCACGTATTCGCTTTCTTCCAGAGCCTTGGTCAGCAGCGCATAGGGGCGACGTCCGGCTTCTTCCGGCATCATGTAATACGACGACTCGAAATATACGGGATCGACTTCGTCGGTCTTGACGAACTCGAGAATCTCCATCGTCTTGGCGGTCTGCGGCTCGATCTTCTTGATCTCGTCGGGCTCGATGATGATGTATTCGTCTTTGCGGAATTCGTAGCCCTTCACCATGTCGCTGCGCTCGACGACGACGCCTTCCGCCTGGCAAATGTATTGCTGCTTCAGCCGCGACTTGTCGGTGCGATGCAGCATGTTGAACGAAATACCCGAACTGCGCGCCCCCGAAAACAAGCGCACCGGCATGGAGATAAGTCCGAACGTCAAGTGACCCGACCAGACCGAAGATGGCATAGTTCCCCTCATGGTCGATCCCGAAGCGGCCACAGAGGCCGCCTTTCAGGACCGCGAAGCTAAACGCAACAGCAGAAAGAGAGTTTAGCCCAGAACGCGCGCTTTGCACAAAACTTGGGGCACGAGGGGAATCGAAACGCCAAGCCCGACGGAATGAGGTCGATCAGTCCTGAGCACCATGGGTTGTAGTTAACTGAGCGGGTTCCACGCCTCCGCAGTTAAGGACCGTGCGCTGAACTCCAGATCGCTGTCCTCGCGGAAATTCGCTCGACCCAGTCGGAGTTTACTCTATAGTAACGTTGCGCCTCGATAGTCGCCACCGGCAACAGTAAAGTTAACGGCGCGTCCAACAGGGGCACGGCGCCATAGCTGGCGTACCATCCTTCGACGCTTTCATTCTTGGCGTCGATGACCAGCACGACGCCGCCTACCTCCTCCACGGCTAACCAGCAGCGTCGACCCGCCGCGAGCAGAAGTTGTCCGCCGATTCCCCGTCCTTGGAAGCTGCGGTCCACGGCGAGGCGTGCCAGGCGGAAGCCCGGCACGTCGTGTCGTGCTGCCGTTGCCCGCCGACGGGATGACGATATGCACCGTCATCGGTGCAATGACAACCTAAGAGACTGGGCCCATAGAGACTTACAAGCGCACAGCCTTGTGCGAAACTACGATGTTAAGTGGTTTATTATCAATCACTTAAATACGTGAGATAAATCGATTAAACAGCCCGCTGGCGACCCCCGAAACGGGGGTGACCTCCAGCCCGAGCCAGGGGCTCGGGCTGCGACCTGAGCTTTGGGAAGCTCCGCAATGGCCCTCTCCGCCAGCACCGGCCCCCGGCGCCAGTTGCGCGGCCGTCCTTCTGAGGGCGTCCTTCTGAAACCGGCTCGGCCGCTGCGTCATCTGTAGACAGGACCGCCTATCTTATCGACGAAGACAAATCGACGGAGACTGAATGAGCGACCTGAGCTATCCCATCGGCAAGTTTCACTACGAAGGACCTTTAACCGACGACCAGAAACTGAAGCTTGTGGACGACATTGCCCAGGCGCCCCACAAGCTGCGGGCCGCCGTTTCGGGCCTCTCGCCCCAACAGCTCGACACGCCTTACCGCCCTGGCGGATGGACCGTGCGCCAGGTTACGCACCATGTGCCGGACAGCCACATGAACGCTTACATCCGCTTCAAGCTGGCGCTCACCGAGGCCGAACCGACTATAAAGCCTTACGAACAACAACTTTGGGCCGAACTGGCGGACACCAGGTCGACGCCGGTCGAAGTATCCCTGACGCTGCTGGATTCTCTGCACGAACGCTGGGTGCGCCTGCTGCGCTCGCTCAAGCCGGAGGACTGGAAGCGTACCTTCCGCCATCCCGAGCTGGGCACGGTCAGCCTGGAGAAGAATCTGGCCCTTTACGCCTGGCATGGAAAGCACCATGTGACCCACATCACAGCCCTGCGAGAGCGGAATGGATGGTAGGGTATTGATTCTAAAATGGTTGGTAACGAAACTTAAGTGATCTTCCGGACCTTGGGCCATCTGGTAAGGTTGTCGCTGATGCGGGTTATGTTGCCATCTCGTCTTGACGGGCGGCGGTATGTGGTTGAAATGGCAGTGCTGCTGGCTCTTTCTGCGTTGAGTTTCGGGCAGAGCGCTTCGGCGGCCGCGGCTACGGCGCCGCAGGCCTCCTCGGACGCGGGCGACTCTTTGGGAGCGGCGGCCCGTAAGGCCAAGGCACAAAACGCGGTCCATGCCAAAAAGGTTTTCACGGACGAGGATATGGACGCCAAGGCGGGTCCGTTGCCTCGTTTGAAAATGGATGGGGCGGAAAACGCCGACGAGGTGATGGCCGCGATTGCCAAGTACAAGCTGACCCACACGCCTCAGCAAACGGAGGAGGCAGTGCGCGGCTGGTATGACCGGTACGACCAGGAACTGGCGGCTGCGATACAGGAAACGATCGACGTGAGGAGTCTGCGCTCGGCCAATATGAGCAACGGCAACGAACTTTGCCAGCACACCCAGGACTACGAGGACTACGCGCACTGCCAGAGCCGGCAAGTAGCCGAACAACGTGGGGCGCGGCAGGATCAGGCCGAAATCAACAACAACAACAATGTGGTGGTACGCATTCAACATTCCTTCATGAAGATTCGCGTCGGCCTCACCCAGAATGGCGTGCGTTACGACTGGTTCAAGGTTCGCACCAGCAACAACATCGACCGCTTCTGATGGTCTCGCTTGAGCCGTAGCCAGCTTAAGTCATCCTGGCTCGATCATCCCAGCTCGATCATCCCAGCTCAAGTCATCGCCAAATCAAGTCATGCCCAGCTTCCAGGACATGTAGCTGATCGCCTCGCGCAGGACGGCAAGCAGGCGCTGCGCCATGCTATGGGGCTTGGAGTCGGGGCGCGGGGCTACGTAGACGGGGCCGATGCCTTCATGCTCCAGCAGTTCGCGGATGCGGAACACGTGGTAGGCATCGCTCACGGCGACGCAGCTGTGCAGTCCGTTGGCGCGCATGATCACGGCTATGCGCACGGCGGACTCGGCGGTGTCGTGTCCCTGGGTTTCGGCGATCAAGTTTCGCTCGGGGACGCCGCGCTCCATCAGATGGGTGCGGCCTACTTCGCCTTCGCTGAATTTGGGATCGCCGCCAGCTCCGCCCGTGGTGATGATGACCGGAGCAACTCGGCTTTGATAAAGCGCGTAGGCATGATCGAGGCGGGCGCGATACACCGGCGACGGGTGCCCGGAATACTGCGCGGCGCCGAAGACGACAATGGCATCGGCGGGATGGGCCTGCTCGAGGGATGCGGTGTGAACCACGCGAACCGCGGTTAACGCCAGCCACGCCACAGCCACGGTGCCGACCAGGGCAGCCAGCCGCAGGAACCGCAGTCGCGAGCTTCGGTTAGCAGACCGGTTGGCGAACCGGGCGGCGGCAGAATCGTCTGTCATCCTTGGGCGAAAAACCTGGAAATCTCTTCCTTGGGAATGGCGCCCTCGCGGATGATTCGCCAGCGCGCCTCTTCATCGGAAAGATCGATAATGGTCGATGGAATATCACGGGGGGAAGTGCCGCCATCGACGATGATGCTGATGCGGCCGTGCAGTTGATCGTGCACCTGGTCGGCCGTCGTGCACTCTGCCGCGCCGCTCAGGTTGGCCGAAGTGGCGGTGATCGGAATGGCAGCCGCGGTCACTACAGCGAGCGGAATTTTTGCGTTGGGCACGCGCAGCGCGACGTTGCCGGTGTTGGCCGTTACTTTGAGCGGCAGGCGTGATCCTGCCTTGACGATGACCGTCAGCGGTCCGGGCCAGAACTTTCGCGCCAGGGCGTAGAACTCTTCGGGCAGCGATTTGGCCAGTTCCTCCGCCTGGTCCACGCCCTCGATCAACAGGGAAAGCGGCTTGTGGCGCGAACGGGTCTTGATGTCGTAGACCTTGTCGACGGCCCGCAGATTGAAAGGATCGGCTGCCAGTCCGTAGAACGTGTCGGTCGGCATGCCCAGCACTTCGCCCGCCCGGATCTGATCGGCGGCGTACTTCACCAGTGATGATTCCGGATTCTCGCTACTTATCTTGACGATCTCGGCGCGCACAGCGTCCCCTTCCCATTGGCTACAGCGTGGGTGAATTTAGAGTGTGAAACTTAACATCATACGGCAAACGGCAGCGGCCGGGACAGCAGCGTATCATTCGGTGAGGTTTCATCTTGGATTTTCTTAGGGCGGCAATGGAGCGGTACAATCTAGACAAATGATTTCAGATGCCCTATCCATCGCGGCCCTCGTAATGGCAGCATTGAGCTTGCCGTTGCTCCTCGTAGCTGTTTTCCTACCGTCGGGGCAACGAAAAAAGCTTCTGCACCGTCTCGGGCTCAAGTGGATCATCTGACTCCTTCGAATTAAGACATTACCTATCATGTCAGGCTGAAACGGCTGTTAGCCTCAGAATCGCGATAAGAACCGCGCCCCGACCATGACTGGAACGAAAGAATCCGCGCACCTCCAGCCGCGACTGCGGCGGATTGAGGGGCGCCACAATCCGCTGCTCAAACAGCTGCGACAGGCCTTTTCCCGCGCCCAGCGCACCGAAGAGGGCGACTGCGCCATCGAGGGCCTCCGCATGCTGGAAGAAGCAATCCGCAGTGGGCTGCGGTTTCGGGCGGTTTTTTTTCGAGAATCGGCGCGGGAGCGTGCGGATCGCCTGTTGCCGCAGATCGGCGCCCACGTGGAAACATTGTTGCTTCCCGATAAACTCTTCGATGCGGCGGTGCCCAGCGAAACACCGCAGGGAGTGGCCGCGCTGGTGCGACTGAAAGAATTCTCCCTGGACGATGTGCTGGAAAAAGAGCGCTTGCAATTGGGGCCGGTCGTGGCGCTGGCCGGACTGCAGGATCCGGGAAATCTGGGGACGATCATCCGCTCGGCGGAAGCTTTCGGCAGCGCGGGAATTATTCTGGGTGAGGGCACGGTCAGCCCTTTGAATGCAAAAGCTGTGCGCGCCTCGGCGGGATCGGTTTTTCGCCTGCCGGTGGTCGCAGCGCCGGCGGCGGGCGGATTAGAAGAGGTTGTCGCCAGGCTGCGCGCGCAAGGAGTGCGCCTGATCGCTACGTCTTCGCACAAGGGAACGCCGCTGGACCAGGCAAAGCTCACCGGCACGCTCGCGGTCTTCATCGGCAGCGAGGGATCTGGTTTGCCTCGCGGACTGATGACACAAATGGACGAGAGTGTGGCCATCCCCCACGCCGAGCAAGTGGAGTCGCTGAACGCCGGCGTGGCTGGGAGCATCGTGCTGTATGAGTCGGCGAGACAGCGCGGGTGACGGGGGTCAGGGGCTAGGGATCAGGCTGACGAACTCACTTACTGCCAGGCTAGATTCATGGCTGTGTTGTGATTGTTGAAGGTGACTTGCAGGGTCCTGGTATCTCCACTGGTGAAAGCGACGGAGATGGTTTTGGAGAGGTCGATGGATTGGTCGGCGGATTGAGCTCGCAGGCGGATGACATGAGCCCCCGATGGAACCTGGACGGTTTCGGAGTTGGCGCCATGGACGCCGTTGAAAACAATGAGGTGCTTCCGAACAATTCCATGGAGGGGCCGAGTGAGCGTCAGCTTGTCATCAATCCATAGTGAGAGAATCGCGTCCCTGAACTGATGCCGTACGGCTAAGTCCAGACTGGCGCTGGACGGCGAAGGCAAAGCGCGCGGTGGGGATTTGACCAGATTGGGGCGCTGGTGGGACTTGGCGGCAAGATTTCCCGCGACGGCTGGCGCAGTTGAGTGTGTGGAGGGAGGCGCAGCCGGCAGCGCGGCGGTCTCCGGCATTGGTTGCGCGCTGCCCAAGTTCTCCTCGCGGGGAGGGTTCGGACCAAAAGGGGGCCCGGTCTGAGCGGCGGCGATAGCTTTCCGCGAAGGGGCGAATCTTTCGAACGGGTTTCCGGCGAAAAGGACGAGTAGAAGCATCAGCGCCGCGCCCACGATCAGGCCCCGCAGCGGAGCTTCGCGCAGCGCCCGATACACCGATGGTTTTCCTGACACAGGAGCCCGGTTTGCCACTGCGGCCAAAGCTTTTCGCGAACCCGCGGCATTCAAGGAGGTTGTAGTCGAGCCCGGTTGTTGCTGTTGCAGTTGCTGCAAGTCGGCGGCAAAGTCCGAGCCCCGCTGGTAGCGGGAATTGGGATCTTTCGCGATGGCGCGCGATATCACCGCATCCAGGGCCCGGGGCAGATCAAGGACGAGGGCGCGGACCGGCACTGGTTCGCGATTCACCACTTTGAAGCAAACCGTGGTGGCACTACTTCCGGGAAACGGCGAATGCCCCGTGACCATGGAATAGAGAATCACGCCCAGGGAAAACAAGTCGGCGCGTCCATCGACGCGTTCGCCCGAGAGTTGCTCGGGAGCCATGAATGCCGGAGTGCCGACCACACGGCCGGGTAAAGTGTGTTGCGCCAGATTCAGCTTGGCGATGCCCAGGTCGGCAATCTTGGCGTGGCCATCCGCAGTGATGAGAATGTTGGCCGGCTTGATGTCGCGATGGACGACGCCTTGCGCGTGCGCGTAATCCAGAGCGCTGGCGATTTCCTCGGAGAGGCGCAGAGCGTCGGCCAGGGGCAGCTTTTTCTGGCGGGAAAGAATCCGGTTCAGAGACTCGCCGGTGACGTACTCCAGCACGATGTAAGGATTGTGGGACTCGGGATCTTGGCCAGCATCAAAGATGGCAACGATGCCGGGATGGTGCAAGCGTCCGGCGGCCTGGGCCTCGTAGAAAAATCGCTGGCGGTATTCCTCGTCTTGCTCCTGCCCCTGCAGCAAGATCGTCTTCAGCGCGACCAGGCGATCGATCTGGGGATCGCGCGCCTTGTAGACGACACCCATGGCGCCGCGGCCTAACTCGCCGACGATCTCGTAGCGGCCAAACCGTTTGATCTCTCGATTCTGCATGGGCAAGTGCGGGGACTACGGGCACACTGGTAGCCTGTCTCGGTGGGGAGGGACTCCCAGCATGGTATCGCCGGGTGAGGGTCATCCCAACCATATGTTTGTTCTGGATTGGTTACGCCGGTAACGACAGCAGCATTACGCCGAGGGGCAGGGGTCAGGGGGCAGGGGTCAGGGGGCAGGGGGCAGGGGTCAGGGGGCTGACGCCGTTTTTCAGCCTGTGGTGAAATAGATTCCGTGAACCTTTTTCAGCCCATTCCGAATGCAAGCAGCGCCGACCGGACTAATCCGCTGGCGGATCGCATGCGGCCGCGGACGCTTGAGGAATACGTTGGGCAGGAGCACCTGGTGGGTCCGGGCAAACCGCTGCGGGCGCAGATTGAGCGCGACGATACAGGATCGATTTTATTTTGGGGACCTCCGGGTACGGGCAAGACCACGCTGGCCAAGATTATTGCCAGCATGACCAAGGCGGAGTTCATCGAATTCTCGGCCGTGCTGGCCGGCATTAAGGAAATCAAGCAGGTGATGGCCGACGCCGAACGGGCGCGCCAGTACGGCACGCGGACGATTGTTTTTATTGACGAGATTCATCGTTTCAATAAAGCCCAGCAGGACGCATTCCTGCCGCACGTGGAAAAGGGAAACATCCGACTGATCGGGGCCACTACGGAGAATCCGTCGTTCGAAATCAATTCTGCATTGCTCTCGCGCTGCCGCGTGTATGTGCTGAAGCCGCTTGCCGAAGAGCAGATTGTGGAATTGTTGCGACGGGCGCTCGCCGACGAAACCCGCGGACTGGGAACCATGAGGCTGAGCGCTTCCGACGATGCTCTGAAGAAAATCGCGAGTTATACCAGCGGCGACGCTCGCAGCGCCTACAACGTGTTGGAAGTTGCGGCCTCGCTGGCCAAATCCCCACTTCCCGCAAAAGACGCGAGAAATGGGGTACCCGCAGACGGAGCACCCGAGATCACCGGCGATATTGTTCGCGACGCTCTGCAGAAACGCATCCTGCTCTATGACAAGTCCGGCGAAGAGCATTACAACCTGATCTCGGCGCTGCACAAGTCGGTGCGGAACAGCGATCCCGACGCCGCGCTTTACTGGCTGGGACGCATGCTGGAGGCCGGCGAAGATCCGCTTTACGTGGCCCGCCGCGTCGTGCGGATGGCTGTGGAAGACATTGGTCTCGCCGATCCCAACGCGCTCGCCCTGTGCATGGCAGCGCGCGATGCAGTCGACTTTATCGGCATGCCCGAGGGCAATCTCGCGCTGGCGCAGGCCGTTGTTTATCTTGCTGTAGCGCCGAAATCGAACGCGCTCTACACCGCTTACGGCGATGTTCAGCAGGACGTGGAACAAACCGCGGCCGATCCCGTGCCGCTGCATCTGCGAAACGCTCCCACAAGTTTGATGAAGGGCCTCGGCTACGGCCAGGGATACCAGTACGCGCACGACGTCGAGGGCAAAGTTGCCGACATGCAGTGTCTGCCGGATAATCTGCGGGGGCGCGTCTATTACCGGCCGACCAGTGAAGGGATTGAAAGACGAATTCGCGAACGCATGGAGGAGATCAAACGCGTGCGCTCAGCTCACGGGAACAGATCTCCTGACTCGGAGAAAACGTCTCAGAAGAGCGCAAAGAAAGAATCTTAGCCCCGCCGCGGGGCATCTGAAACCGCGTAGAAGCTGACAGGGCGCGCTTCTCCGCCCTGCTTTTCGTTTCCAAGTTAGTCGCATGACCACCACTTCTGGAATTCGCGTTAACGACGTTGCTGCTGGCATTGCTGCGTCCCCGGTTGTGTCTCCAGATCTGCTGCAGGATCTGCAGAGGCTGCAAAAGACGGCGCAGAAGATCACTTCTATCCTTGACCTTGATCAATTGATCGACAACGTGGTCAATGATGTGGCGCGTTCGTTCGGATGCGTGGAAGCCAGCGTTTACCTTCACGATGAAGAGCACGGCGAGATGGTGATGGCCGGCGTGCATGGCTGCACCGCACGCGACAAAGGCTTTCGGCTGAAGATCGGCGAGGAAGGCATGGTCGGCTACGTCGCCTCCACGGGGCAAATGCGCTACGCTCCCGATGTGCGCGTGGACCAGTACTACATTGGGTGCGAGGAGTCCACGCTTTCCGAGGTTGCGATTCCTCTGCGGGTGGGCGAGAAGTTGGTGGGAGTGTTCACGGCGTCGCATCCTGAACTGGATGCATTTCCGCGCCAGCAGTTGAGAATTCTGCGGGCGCTTTGCGATCACATTGCTATCGCCGTGCACAATGCGCGCCGTTTCCAGTCGGAGCGGGCCGAGCGCGAAGTGATGAATCGCGAGGCACTGGAGGCGCAGGCCATCCAGCGGGCGCTGCTGCCGAAAAGTTCGCCCTACATTCCCGGGTTCATGGTGTCGGGGCTCAGCGTTCCGGCGCGAGCCATCGGCGGCGATTGGTATGACTTTATTCCTTTCCCGGATGGGCGCTGGGGTCTCGTGCTCGCGGACGTTTCCGGTAAAGGCACGGCCGCGGCCTTGCTGATGTCGGCTACTCGCGGAATGTTGCGATCACTGGCCGAGGCCAGCTGCTCTCCAGGCGAGGTGCTGAATAAACTCAACGAGTTGCTGTGCGAAGATTTCCCCGCAGGCAGGTTTGTGACGATGGTTTACGCGGTGCTGGAGCCGGCAACACACACCGTGACTTTCGCCAATGCCGGCCACCTGCGCCCGCTGCTCATCGATGACAACGGAGTGCGTTTCCTTGACACCGAACGCGGATTGCCGCTGGGGCTGGGCTGCGGCGATTATTCGGAATGCGTGATCAGTTTGCCGGAGGGATCGCGGCTGGTGTTTTACAGTGACGGCATTACCGAGGCCGTGAACGGAAGCGAAGAAGAATATGGCCTGGACCGGCTGGCCGAACATGCGGCCCAACCGGGATCGTCAGCGATCAGCATCGTGGACGATGTGCGCGCCTTTGCCAACGGGGCGGGCGTCCGCGACGATGCCAGCGTGGTTTTTGTTGGAGTTGGAGTTGGAGCTGGCGCCAGAAATTCAGCGTAGCCGGGCCCGGTGTTCCTTCAGGATGCAGCGGTCCATCACTACGAAAATTCCCGCTTGCCGTGCTTTCTCCGCAGCTTTTTCGTGGACTACATCTTCCTGCATCCAGATGGCTGGAACTTTGAGTTGAATCGCCTGATCCACGATTTCTTCGACACATTCCGGCCGCCGAAAAATGTTGACGATGTCGATTTTCTCTGGGACATCGCGCATCGACGCATAGGCCTTTTCGCCGAGGCATGACTCGATCTTCGGATTCACTGGGATGATGCGGTATCCGTGGCTCTGCATGTAGGCGGAGACGCCGTGACTGGGTCGGAGTGGATTATCCGAGAGCCCGACCACAGCGATGGTTTTGGAACGGGTCAGAAGTTCGGTGATGGGATCCGATTGCTGCATGGAGGATGGAGGGCCCGGGCTCTTGGGTTTTGGCTCTTGTTTCTTAGTTTTTACTTTTTGTTGGCTTGCTCTTCTTTCTGTTTGTACATTTTCAGCGCCAGCTTGCGGATGGTCTCGGAGACTTCCTTGTTGGCGGAAATGTTTTTCAGGTCCTGCACCAGAAGGTTCTTCATCAGACCCAGCCCCAGATCGAGCGGGGTGCGCGGGTTCGCCACGAGATTCCGAACGACTTTGTAATTCTTCATGAAGCGGCGCTTCAGCGGAATCTGGCGCAAGACTGCTTCGAGCACATTCTTCTGGCTGGCAATTTTTTCTACTTCTCCATCCGAGAGCTTGGGCGCTTCCAGCACTGCCATCGCAACTACCTTGGTGCCGTCGCGAATGAGAATGGAGCGCTCCTCCTTACTGCCTTTGAGGGCGAGCTGGATTCTTCCCTTCACGTCGAGCGCGTTGATTTTTTGTACGGTGTTCACGCGCTTGATCGGGTCCGGGGGCTTCTTCGCGGGGACTGCCGGCTTACTTACGGGCGCGCCTTGGGCTGCGGCGTCAGCAGGAACGGGTTCCGGCGCGGGCTCAGGCTTGCTTTCGACTTCCCGAGGAGAGACCGGAAAATAATCGGTACCGAGCAACTCGACGATGCCGCCGATAGCTTGAAACGGTTTTCCATCTTCCGCCGCGATATCGGCCGCGTGGTGGAAGAAATAAGCTGACACTGCCTCTTCTTCCTCGGGGGTGGATGGACCGCTTTCGTTTTCAGAATTGGACCCTGCAGTCGTCTCCGCGGCCGACGTGGATTCCTGCGCTGCTTCAACCGGCGGTGTAGCTAGTGGTTGCACGGTTAGCTCGGGGGGAGGCGGAGGCAGGGTTTCGGCCGTCGGTTCCGGTGTGGGTTCAACGTCCCGTGCTGCTACCTCGCCGCCCGTCATCAAAAGCCGGATTTCATCCGACTGTTCTTTCTTGAGATAAGGATTTGATTTGAGCGAGTCGAGAACCCAAATGGCAGCCCGGAGGCGCGGGCTGCGCAGCATCATGGCAATGGAGTCTGGCGAAGCTGAGATCGCCAACTTGGCCAACTCGCTTTCGCGAACCGAGGGATTCTCCAGCAACGCGGGCAGCAGCTTGGGGCGCAGATTATCCGGGGAAATCAGATAGTCGAGCACTTCGCGCGGTGTGTTCGGATCGGAGGCTGCCTGCAAAGAAGCTTTCTCATCCCAGCCGGCCAGGGTCATGCGCGCGAGATCACCGAACACTTTGTTGTGGTTGGCCAGGTAGACCAGAATTTCGATATTCTCGGCTGGTCCGACCGAAAGCGCGCCCTTGGCGGCAAACTGCATCATGTTCGAGGGCAGCTTCGATGCGCGGATTTGATCGATCATGCGCGCCATAGATTCTTGCTCGCTTCTGGGGGAACGTCGTTGCTTAAATTTCGCCGGTCATTCCGAATGTCATTCCGCGCGACCGTGAGCCGGCGACAAATCTGTTTTCGTAGACGCGGGAACGGAGGGTTGGGTTAATGCCTCCAACTCACGCACCGCTAGTTCATACTCGCGGATCAGGCGGTTTCCTTTGCGACGCCCGAATTCGTCCCGTAAAGCCCGATAGTACCAAAGAGTGCCCTCGCGTCCACCGTTGAACCGTGCCCAGATGGATTCCCCGATCTCACGATAGTCGGTGAGGATCGAACGGATGTTGTTCAGCTTGTCGGCGGCCGAAACCAGGCGGGTGTCGGCATCTGCCGTTTTCAGGTGGCGCAGATAATTTTCTTTGCGCTGGCGCCAGGGCGGCTTGGGCTCGGTATCGGCGTCGGTGCATCCATCTACGACCTTGGCCACGCGCTTGCCAAAACGCCGCTGCACTTCCTTGAGGATTGGCGCACCGCCACAATCTTCGACCACATCATGCAGCAGGGCAGCGATGGCGAGATCCTCATCGCCCCCGGCCTCGAGGACGAGCGACGCCACGCCCATCAGGTGAGCGATGTAGGGAATGGTCGAGGCTTTGCGGGCTTGCCCGGCATGCTTTTCCGCCGCAAAGTGAAAGGCCTGCAGAAAGCGCGGGCCGAGCGGGATCGGGCGGAGCCTGGCGGGCGCGGGTGTGTTCTGTGTTTTCTGCGTCCTTTGTGGCAGCGCTTTTCTTTTTGTCTTTGTCTTTGTCTTTGTCTTTGTCTTTGCCTTCATACCCTCGCCGTTACTGCTTCTCTCCGCGCCGCGCCAATAAGTATGCGCGAATGAACGGCTGCAGATCGCCATCGAGCACGCGATCCACGTCGCCGACTTCGGTTTTCGTGCGGTGATCCTTGATCATGCGATAAGGCTGCAGCACATACGACCGAATCTGCGATCCGAAGTCGATATCGAGTTTCGAGTCTTCGATTTTTTTGGTGGCGGCCCGCTTTTTTTCCATCTCGAATTCGTAAAGTTTCGAGCGCAGCATGCTCATGGCGCGTTCGCGGTTCTTGTGCTGCGAGCGTTCGTTCTGGCAGCTGGCGACCAGGCCGGTAGCGATATGCGTGATGCGCACGGCGGAATCGGTGGTGTTGACGTGTTGCCCACCTTTGCCGCTCGAACGATAGGTATCGGTGCGGATGTCTTCGGGCTTGATCACGACTTCGATGCTGTCGTCGATTTCCGGCGAGACATAAACGCTGGCGAACGAGGTATGCCGCCGCTTGGCCTGATCAAAGGGCGAGATGCGCACCAGGCGGTGGACACCGATTTCGCTTTGCAGCAGCCCGAACGCGTACTCGCCGTTCACCGCGAAGGTGGCCGACTTCAGCCCGGCTTCTTCGCCGGGCTGGTAGTCGTAGAGGACGGTCTCGAATCTCTGCAGCTCCGCCCAGCGCAGGTACATGCGCAGCAGCATGTCGGCCCAATCTTGCGATTCGGTGCCGCCCGCGCCGGGATGGATGGTGACAATGGCATTGAGCGCGTCGTTTGGGCCGGAGAGCAGGGTTTCGGTTTCGAGCTTGTCGATCAGCGCGGTGAGCGCGTCGATTTCGCGGCGCAAGTCCGCGTCTACGTTCTCGCCTTCGCGGGCCAAATCGAAGTAGGCGGCAATGTCTTCCCCGCGGCGGGCCAGATCGGCGTCGGTGGCCAGAAGATGCTCCAGGCGCTTCTTCTCGCGCATTACCTGCTGCGAGCGCTGGGGATTCGACCACAGATGGGGGTCGGCAGCCTGCTTGTCGATTTCGGCTAGTTGCGGACGGAGTTTATCCGCGTCAAAGATACTCCCGGAGTTCCTGCACCTTCTTGTTCAGCTTTTCGTAAGCCAGTTCCAGTTCCTGATTCATGAGGGCGTTTCCGTTTTCTTGCGGGATGCGCATGCGAAGCGTTCGAACAACGCTGCTATAGAAATTATCGCACACAGGATGGCGAACCAATCTCCGTGGCGCGAGTAAAACGTGGTTACGGAAGTGAGGGCATAAGGCGCCAGGAGCGTGGTGCGCTCCTTGCGCGGAGCGCGCACCACGATCCGGCCGTAGGGATCAATGGACGCCGTGACGCCGGTATTGGCCACGCTTAGAATCCAGCGCTCGTTCTCGATGGCACGCATGCGGGTCTGGTTCAAATGCTGCGACCAGGCGCCGCTGTCGCCGTACCATCCGTCGTTGGAAATGTTGACGAAAACCTGCGCGCCGTTGCCGGCGAACTGGCGAACTTCATCGGGAAAAACCGACTCGTAGCAGATGAAAACGCCGAGGCGTTCGTCTCCCGCAACAAGCGGCTGGCGCGACCAACCGCGCCCGAACTCTCCCACCGCCTTGGTCAGGCCGGCGGCGAACCCCAGCAACTTCGGAAACGGCAGGTACTCTCCGAACGGCACAAGATGAATTTTGTCGTAGCGCGCGGTCCACTCGCCGGCCGGGCTGATGAGCGCGGCGGAATTGAAAACCTCGGGCTCTTGACCTGCAGCCTGTGGTTGGCCTGAGGTTCCGAGCGCTCCCACCACCATCCAGGTCTGGTTTGCGATAGCAATTTTACTCACCGTATTTCTGAAGATTGGATCGTTGCTAAAAAACGGAGCCGGCGATTCGGGCCAGACCACCAGATCAAGCTTGGGGGAGTTCGGGCCTTTGGCAGGCGGGTCAACCGCGTCCGCCGCGGGCTTCACGCTGAGCGCGGTGAGTTCACTCAGGGTTTGGTCGAAGTAAGGCCGCGTCCAGCGGACGGCGATGGGAATATTCTGCTGCACCAGCAAGGCAGCATGGTCGGTGACCGAGGCCGGAGGTTCAATCAATCGTCCCGACTGCAGCACCGCGGCCGAAGCCAGCGCCGCTACCAAGAGCGCGAAACGCTTTTGCCGTGGCACCAGAAACGCCGCGGCGACAGCCACATTCACCAGCATGATCTCGCACGAAATTCCGTAGACGCCGGTCCAGGTGGCGATGCGGCACAGCGGAACGTTATCCACTTGCGCGGTGCCCAGCAGATCCCACGGGACCCCGGTGGTCCACTTGCGTCCTAACTCGATGGCTGCCCATAGAAACGGCGCGACCACCAGAGCCCGGCGATGGTCGCGACCCGGGCCCGCTAGCAGTCCCACGACGAGCCCAAACGCACCGTGGCAGAGCGCCATAGCAAGACAATAGAGAGTGAGAACCAGCGTCGCGGCGGGCACGCTCAGGCCGCCGTAGTCGTGCATGCTCTCATACACCCAGTGGCACGTCACCCAGTACCAGACGATGCCGCTGAAATAGGACATGAGAAAAGCCTGCCACGGTGTGGCCGCCTGCAGCTTCACGGAATCGTCGCTCTCCAAACCAGAGATAGCTGCCGGACGCGCGCGCAGGAATGCCACCAGCAGCGGCGCAAACGCTACCCATGACAGAATGTAAAACCCGGGGAGCGGGAAGATGAGAATCTGCAGGAGCGTCGACAGAGCCACCAGCAGCCAGGCGCTGATATGAATTCTGCGCATAAGTAGAAAGCATAACAAACCCGGTTTGGCTCGGACCTGGTTTGGTTGATCGAGCGAGTGGGATGTCTTGTATCCGCGATTGAAAACAATCGCGATTCGATTGAACCTGTTTGCCGAGGTGTGATGAACATCCGTAGACTGCTGGGATGATTGGCTCGCTCCGTCCCGGGTCATTGGAAGTTCCGGTACTTGAAACCGCGCGGCTCAAGCTTCGCGGGCATCGACTGGACGATTTCGTTCATTCTGCTGCAATGTGGGCGGACCCTGTCGTGACGCGCCACATCGGCGGCAAGCCCCTTACCGAAGAGGAGTGCTGGACGAAGTTTCTGCGTTACGCCGGCCATTGGGCGTTGCTCGGCTTCGGTTATTGGGTGGTGGAGGAAAAAGCAACCGGTAATTTCGTCGGAGAAATCGGGTTCGCCGATTACAAGCGCGATCTGCAACCATCGCTGAAAGGTGTGCCGGAAATCGGATGGGTTCTGGCCTCGCAGGCGCACGGCCGGGGTTATGCCACTGAAGCTTTGCGCGCGGCCGTGGCCTGGGGCGATGCGAACTTTCCTTCGGGGCGAACTGCCTGCATCATCGCACCGGAGAATTCTGCATCCACGCGGGTGGCGTTGAAGTGTGGATACCGGGAATGGCAGGCCGCCACCTACAAGGGACATCCGACGCTGATGTATGTGCGGGAGCGGGATTCATCGCAATGACGGAATCTCGAAGGAGCTCTCCAGCAGCGCGATCGGTGGCTTCTGTGGCACATTAGAAGTCCATGCCTGCACCCGCCGACGCCAGAGCCGGACGCGCCGCCTTTACTCATCCCGCGTTCGTGTTATTTCAAATTGCGCGCTTCCTGATTGTCGCCGCGGTTGAAATGCAGGCTGTGGCCGTGGGATGGCAAGTCTACGAAATCACCAAGCGTCCGCTCGACCTCGGCTACGTGGGCCTGGCGCAATTTTTGCCAGGAATCCTGCTGTTCCCGGTATCGGGACATGCTTCCGACCGTTTCGAACGCCGCCACGTGCTTTCGACGTGCTACGCCGGATTCGCGCTCTGCTTCGGGTTGTTGCTCACGCTGGCGCAGCGCGGCGTGCATTCCGTGGCGCCCATCTATGCGGTGCTGATTCTGCTGGGCGTGGTTCGGTCGTTCAACGGCACCGCCAGCCGATCGATACTTCCACAACTGGTTCCGGAAGAACATTTCCCGAATGCCGTGGCGTGGAACGCCACCACCTTTCAAGCGGCGACTATTCTTGGACCGTCTTTCGGAGGAATTCTCTACGCTTTGTTTCGCGGTCCATCGGCGGTTTATGCGACCGCCACGCTCACCGCGATCGGCGCTTTGATTTCTACCTTCCGCATCAAGCCGGAAGTGAAAGCCCGGCCGCGCGAGCCTATGACGCTGAAGACCGCGTTTGCCGGGATGCATTTCATCTGGCGCGAGAAACTTATTCTGGGGGCCATCTCGCTCGATCTTTTCGCTGTGCTGCTGGGCGGAGCGGTTGCGCTGCTGCCGGTTTATGCCCGCGAAATTTTGCATACCGGCCCCTGGGGGCTGGGCCTGCTCCGCACTGCTCCTGGAGTGGGTGCAGCGGTGATGGCGGTCGCGCTCGCACATCGTCCGCTGCGCGGCCGTTCCGGGCCCACGCTGCTGTGGTCAGTGGCGGGCTTCGGCGTGTTCACTATTCTGTTCGGAATCTCGCGCAGCCTGGTGCTGTCGCTGATTGCGCTGTTTCTGCTCGGGGCCAGCGACATGATCAGCGTGATTATCCGCGCCACCCTGGTGCAACTGGGCACGCCCGACGCCATGCGCGGACGCGTCACCGCCGTCGACATGATTTTTATTGGGGCGTCCAACGAATTCGGGCAGTTTGAATCCGGCTTGACCGCGCAGTGGTTCGGCACGGTGCCGGCCGTGGTGCTGGGAGGAATCGGAACTCTAATAGTGATCGTGGTTTGGGCGTGGCGTTTTCCGGAACTGAGACACGCGGGGGAGTTACTGGCTGCGGCGACTTCGAGCGACGACCGGGATCTGGAGGTGGTGTGAGCGCAGGTTGTGAGCGCTCAACTTCGTGGCGGCCGGGCTGCGCCCCTTCGGCTTCGCTCAGGGCAGGCTCTGGCCGGACAGTGAGGCGGCTGTCTCTACGCCGGCGCGGACCGCGCTACTTACCTTTCACCACTGTTTTCGCCGTGCCTAGATTTTCGTAGCGATCGTAGACTCGTACTACGACCACGTGTTCTGACGCGGAGTTATCTTTCCCAGCATCCGGCGTGGCTCTGAAGTCGTACTCTTCCACCTTCGCGTCGGAAATTTTTCCCACCGGCTCCACGTATTTCCACTCGCCGGCATCCACCGAATACTCCGCTCTGCGGATCGGCGAGAATCCATCTTCGGCGCGGAAGTGGACATGAATCTGTCCACTCTCTACCGACGCGGCCAGATTCTCGATGCGCGGCGGAGTTGTATCCACTTCAAACCTGCGGCTCTCGCGCTCTACGGTTAGCCCTTCGCCCGGCGAGTGAGACGGAGCATCCGAGGCGACCACCTTTACCGTGTAACCTCCGTCGGGCAGCAGACTTGCGTCGAATGAATAGGCTTTGTCGCCCAGGTTGTCTTTGAGCAGCAGCCAGCGGGTTTCGCCATCGCCGCGGTAGTAGACCGAATACACTAACTGGTCGTCATTCTCATCATGGGCGCTCCATTTCACGCCGATGGAATCCCGGTCACGCGAACTGGGAATCGGTGATTCAAAGTGCGTCCCCGATGATCCGCCAAAGGACGCACCGCCGAAAGACGACCCGCCAAACGATCCGCTGGTGTCGGCGGCGGCGCTGAGGCCGGTCGGCCGCGGCATAGGCGAATATCGTGTGCCCACCTGCACGGTGACGTCGTCAATTTCCGGCGCGACGTTTTTGGGCAGATAGTTCAGCGTTACACTCTCGACCCCAGGTTTCGTGCTGCCGGAATGCAGCACCGCCTTCCACTGAACGTACCGCGCCGGAGGAACTCCGGTCTCGGCATCTTTATTCAAATCCAGTTTCTTCCACGCGCTCCAGTTGCGGTCTGGATTGTCCACGTTGCCGCTGCGTGCAAACAGCTCGACGTTTCCCGCTCCACGAAACTCCGCCCGGCCCCAGCGCGAAACCACTTTCGCGTCATACACGTCGCTTTCGTACGTGCCTTCGCCCTCCGAACCCGGCCCCGGGCCAATGGCGAAAATTTTGCCCAGGTTGCTGCTGGCCGCATAAAGTCCGCCACCGGGAGCTTTCGCAAACGCCGTCACCTGTGACGCCGGTGCTTTCAGCTGGTCGGAAAATTCGTCTGCCCCCGTGATCGCGAAAACGTGTCCGCGGTTTCCGGTTCCTGCCAGCAAACGCTGCTGCGAATCGAAGGCCAGCGCGTAGACAATGTCCTCATGCGAAGTCCATATGCGCAAGGGCGCTCCATCGGGAGCGATCTTGTAGACATCCGATCCACCGGTCGCACCGGTGCCGGGAAACACAAAAGGTCCGGTCACAGCTGCGGTCGCTGGCGCTGACGTTACTGTGATTCCAGGCGCCTGCGGCGCGGCCGCGTTCTGCGCGTTGGCGGCCATGGCGAGCATGGCGGCAGCGCCCGTCGCTGGATTTCCGCCCGGCGCGGCTCGCTTCTCCCCCACGCCCGAGGCATAAATGTTTCCCGCCGAGTCGAGAGCCAGCGCCGTAATCTCTTTCTTCGGCGCGCTGTACAGCACGAATCCTTCACCAGCTGGAGAGATCCGGTACACCAGTCCGCTCCCGTCCGAACCCGCGATCACGTTCCCTTGCGCATCCAGGGCCAGCGTGCGGATGTGAGTTTCATCACTCTTGAAAAAAAGCGAGTGCTCTCCCTTGGCCGTTACTTTGTAAATCTCGCCGTGATCTCCGGTGGCAACGTAGAGATTGCCGGCCTTGTCGAGTGCGAGGTCCCAGATGTATTTCGTTCCCGGGGCAAAATAGACGGACGAACTCCAGGCGGGATCGAGGCTGAGTTTGGCCGCGTCTTTGTCTTTGTCTGCATTCTTGTCGCTTTTTTCTGCGCCCTTCGATGACTCGGTCTTGCCCGGCTTATGCTCGATCTTGTAAACGTTGCCGTCCGGAGCCGTCGCGGCATAGACCGCCCCGCCCGGACCCACCTCGACTGCCTGCACCTGCAATTCCTGCGGCTCAAAGATGATGGTGGCTTTACCGTCGGGGGTAATCCGGTAGACCCGCGCCGGGGAGCCGGTTGCAACATAAAGACTTCCCGCTTCATCGGCGCTTACCGCCCAGATGTAAGTCGAGGGCGCGCCGTAAACCATTTTGAAAGCCGGCGCCAGTTCGAGCCCGCCGACACTGCGAATGGCGACTCCCGTGGCCGTGCCCTTGGTTAGTTCCTCAAATTTCGACTGCTCCCAGGTTCGCGTTCCCTGAGCAAACGCGGCCGGAACCAGCCTTGAAACGCCGGAGTTGGCGAAGAAGGAACTAATTAGAAGGAAGAAAAATATCTTTCGCAGACTGGGCAATTGGATACCTCGAGGCGTCATGGTGGGAGAACATTCAGGTTATCACGGTTGCAGTGAGCGAAGCCCGAGGCCGGACGCCGCGAGCCGGACGCCCGTGGTATCGTAGACTTTTATGTCTTCCAAGCGGGCCAAACCGAAAAGCGACTCACGCGCGGCGCTGCTCAGTCTGCTGGCGCGGAAGTCGTTTCGGCTGGGGAATTTCAAGCTCTCGTCCGGCACAAGCAGCGACTATTACATCGATTGCCGCACTACCACACTCGATGCCAAAGGCTCGGGCCTTACCGGCGAGGTCTTCCTGGAAGAGATTCGACAACACGGATTCAAACCGCAGGCCATCGGCGGATTGACGATGGGCGCTGATCCGATCGTGACGGCGGTATCGGTGGTCAGCGGTGAAATGAATGGCTTTCTGGTGCGGAAAACTGAAAAACAGCACGGCACGGGACAGCGCATCGAAGGCTTCCGCGAAAAAGGCGCGCGGGTGGTGATTGTCGATGACGTTTGTACGACCGGAGCCTCGACCATTGAGGCCATCAAAGCCGCCCGCGAATTCGGATTCGTAGTCGCCGGCGTGATGTGTCTGGTGGAGCGCGAAGAGGCCAAAGGCCGTCCCAACGTGGAGGAGGCTGCAGCTCCGGCGCCGTTCGTTTCTATCTTCACGGCGATGGAGGTGCGGCGGGAGCACATCCGGCAAAACGACATGCCGCACCGCGAGACCGCGCCCCCTATTTTCGCGGTCGCCGCCGCCTGCGAACTTTGCGGCCGCCCGGCGGTGACGAATATGCCGCGGAACCGCTGCGAGGCACATAAATTCTGATCAGGAATTGCGACGCTCATTCTTGCATGATCGAACGCCGTTGCATGGCGCTGATTTTGTGGGTCAGGCCCTCGACGATTCGTTTTTCTGAGAATTGAGAACTGAGAACTAGTTCATGATTCAAACCCTAGAATGGACTGACCAAGGCGTGCGCTTCCTCGACCAGACGAAGCTGCCCACCGAAGAAACCTACGTGAACTGCAAAACGCACGAGCAGGTCGCCGACGTGATCCGGAACATGGTCGTCCGCGGAGCGCCCGCCATCGGCGTGGCGGCGGCCATGGGTATCGCCCTGGGCGTCAACAATTCGAAAGCCGAATCGGTCGGCGACCTCAAACGCGACCTCGATCAAATCTGCGACGTGATCGGTAAAACCCGACCGACTGCCGTCAATCTTTTCTGGGCGATCCGACGTATGCAGGAAAAATTCGAATGCATCCGCATCTGGCCCATTCCGCAGATTAAGCGAACATTGATCGAAGAAGCCCAGCGCATGCACGCCGAAGACATCGCTGCCAACCAGGCTATGGGACGCCACGGCGCAACGCTTATGCCCAGCGAAGGCGGAGTCCTCACCCACTGCAACGCGGGCGCGCTCGCTACTGCCGGATACGGCACCGCACTCGGTGTGATCCGCGCCGCCGTGGAGCAAGGGAAACAAATTCACGTCTACGCCGACGAAACGCGGCCGTTCCTGCAAGGCTCGCGCCTCACCGCCTGGGAACTGATGAAAGACGGCATCCCCACCACGGTGATTTCCGACAACATGGCCGGTGCCATGATGAGCCAAGGCAAGATTAGGGCCATCGTCGTCGGTGCCGACCGGATCGCCGCCAACGGTGACGTCGCCAACAAGATCGGCACCTACACGGTTGCCATTCTGGCCAAAGAGCACGGCATTCCGTTCTATGTGGCCGCGCCCATTTCCACGGTCGACTTAGCCTGCCCCGACGGCAGCCGTATTCCGATCGAGCAGCGCAACCCGAAAGAAGTGACGCACATCGCTGGAAAACAAATGGTCCCCAACGGAGTCGCCGTCGAGAACCCCGCCTTTGATGTGACCCCAGCTAAATACGTATCCGCGATCATCACCGAAAAAGGCATCGCGCGCGCGCCGTATGGCGAATCGCTGCGCAAACTGGCAGGCACGGAGGCGACCGTGGAAGCGTGACGGTGTTGTAGTTTGATGGTGCGGGCCGATGCTCATGCAGCGACAGTCGCCCTCGGTTGCCGGCCGAGCGAAACTCAGCAGGAGCCGCGGAAAGCGCCCGAACCCGACGGAACTTTCGCCTTCCTGCCGCCGTATACTTGCTTAGAAGGACTTAACTTAGGAATATTGGATCGGAAAGCAAGGAGGTCTCCGCCATGTTCACTTTTCTCCTCTGGTGCATCCTGTTCGTGCTGTGCTGGCCGCTAGCTGTGCTCGCGCTGGTGGCTTATCCGTTTATCTGGCTGATCCTGCTTCCGTTCCGCATCGTCGGCGTCGCGGTCCACGGCGTGCTGGAGATTGTGTTCCTCGCCATCACGCTCCCCTTCCGCCTGCTGGCTGCGCCGTTCAGGATCTGATCGGAGGTGCGAGGACAGCTTCGACGTTGAATACCCTGAAAGAGCGGCGCTTCAGCGCCGCGTAAAGCGTCAGGAAGAAACAGAGCTTCAGCCCTCAAGGTCGCTCTAGCTTTCCATCACCTTCAAGCTCTTACTTACCGTCAGCCTCGCCTCGGTCGCCCGCTGTACATCCGTCGCCGTCAACCCCGGCGCCATTTCCTCGAGCACTAGCCCATCTTTCGTCACTCGGATATACGCCATCTCGGTCACAATGGTGTCTACGACGCGCACGCCAGTAAGCGGCAGAGTGCACTTCTTCAGAATCTTCGGCGCACCTTCTTTGGTGGTGTGTTCCATAGCCACCACCACGCGCCGCGCGCTCGCCACGAGATCCATGGCCCCGCCCATCCCCTTCACCATTTTCCCGGGGATCATCCAATTCGCCAGGCTGCCGGACTCGTCCACTTCCATCGCGCCCAGCACGCTCAAATCAATGTGCCCACCGCGAATCATGGCAAACGAATCGGCGCTCGAAAAATAAGACGTCCCCGCCATCTCGCTAACGGTCTCCTTGCCCGCGTTGATCAGGTCGGCATCCTCCTGCCCCTCCACCGGATACGGCCCAATCCCCAGCATCCCGTTTTCGGATTGCAGAGTCACTTCCATTCCCGCCGGAACATGATTGGCGATGAGCGTAGGCATCCCAATGCCCAGGTTCACATAGAACCCGTCACGCAATTCGCGCGCAATTCTCTTCACGATGCGTTCGCGCTTGTCGACGTCTTTGCCGGGTTTTGAGATCGTGCCCATTACGATCGGACTCTGACTGACCACTATCCACCAGCCACTAGCCACTGACTCCTGGTCTCACCGTTCTTCTCTCAATCCTCTTCTCGTACAATTCTCCCTTGAAAATGCGTTTCACATAAATCGAAGGTGTGTGAATCGAATCCCCATCCAGTTCGCCTACCTCCACCAGTTGCTCGACCTCCGCAATCGTCACGTTCGCCGCCGTCGCCATCATGGGATTGAAATTCCGCGCTGTCTTTCGGTAAATGAGATTCCCCTGCTGGTCGCCTTTCCAAGCTTTCACAAACGCGAAGTCCGCCTTCAGTCCACGCTCCATCACGTACGTGCGCCCGTCGAACTCGCGCGTCTCTTTGCCCTCAGCAACAACGGTGCCCACACCAGTAGGCGTGAAGAACGCGGGAATCCCCGCGCCTCCAGCGCGTATGCGCTCCGAAAAAGTTCCCTGCGGTACCAGGTCGAGGCGGATCGTCCCTTTCAGCACCATATCTTCCAGCAATTTGTTTTCGCCCACGTAGGTTCCAATGTGATGCACGATCTGTCCCGCGGCCAGCAGCAACCCATTGCCCACTCCGTCGATGCCTACATTGTTGCTGATAGTGGTGAGATTCTTCGTGCCCTTGCGCACCAGCGCGCGAATCAAGTTCTCGGGCATGCCGCACAGGCCAAAGCCGCCGATCATGATCGTCGCGCCGTCAAATACGTCGCGGATCGCCTCGTCGGCTTTGGCAACGACTTTATTCATAGCGGAAGCGATTCTAAATCAAAGTCCACAACTAGAGACACGGAGGCACCGGGAAGACCATCGGACAAAAATGAGCGTTTTATCTTCCAAGAGCAGGATGGCCGAGCATCCACCATCCGAGAACAAAGACCATTATGCAAAACAGAACCAAGCCACTGATCCGACTCGGCAGGCCGGACTCTTTGCTTCGGGCGCGCTCCATCATTCGACCGAGCGGACTTTCGGGTTGTAGCCACGAGGAAATCTGTCTCGAAGCGCTCTTAGCTTCGCTGGCCAGAAACACTGCAATGCACCGCACGCTCCGATAAGCATCGCCACTGTGACAAAACAAATATTGAAAACGATCGGGTCCATCTGCATTCCTCCCTCCGCTCAATTCTTCTTCTCCGTGTCTCCGTGCCTCCGTGGTGGACTTTTCCGCAGCTGATGCGCCTGCTCGAACTCCTCCGCCAGTTGCCGAGTCCCAAGATTCTCGCGGATGTGTGCCAGTCGCTGCTCCAGTTTGAAGAGTGAGTCTTCGATATTTTCCTTGTTGCTGATGGCAATGTCGCGCCACATAGAATACGGACTCGCAGAGATCCGCGTCATCTCCCGCAGCGCGCGCCCGCCCGCCGCGAGCAGCGGAGCTTCTTCCCCAAATTCCTCTACCAGCGCTGCGGCCAGAGCGGTAGAAATCATTTGCGGCAGGTGGCTGATCCAGGCGCACAACCGGTCGTGCTCATCGGGAGGCACCATGGCAATCCGGGCCCCAATCAGATCGATCCATCCCGCGAATTCCGCCGCCAGCCCCTCACTCAGATTCTTCAGATCCTGTCCCGGCAGCGGTGTCAGGAACCACACCGCATTTTGAAACAAATCGGCGTCCGCATAATCCACGCCGCTCAATTCTTTCCCGGCCATGGGATGCCCCGCCAGAAATCGACGCCCCGCGTTCTTGCCAAAAACCTTCAGCGCTTGGGTCGCGACCGCGGCCTTCGTGCTACCCACATCCGTCAACAAAGCTTTCGCGGGAAGCGCCGGGCCCAGTCGCTCGATCAAATCCACGATGGCGAGCACCGGGGTAGCCAGCACCACGAGCTGGCTTCCTCGCACAGCATCGGCGGGATTCGCGAATCCTTCGTCGATCGCGCCGCGGTTGCGCGCCTTGTCGAGCGTCGCGTCGCGGTCACAGCCAACGATCCGCCCCGCAAATTTTCGCTTCTTCAGCGCCAGCGCCAGCGAGCCGCCAATCAGCCCGGTCCCGATGATCGTGATTTGCCGAATGGACATCGAGAAATTGGGTAATTGTGCAATTTAGAAATTGAGTAATTTAAAAAGGAAGCACACGGCGACCTTCAATTACTCAATCACCAAATTACAAAATTACCCAATGCGTCGTCCTACCGCCGGGGCAATCATCCGCAACTCATCCATCAGCTTTGCGAACTGCTCCGGGAACAGCGACTGCGCTCCGTCCGACCAAGCCTTGTTCGGGTCGCAATGCACTTCAATCAGCAAAGCATCGGCCCCGGCCGCCACCGAGGCCCTAGCCATGGGCGCAACTTTGTCGCGCCGGCCCGTGCCGTGTGACGGATCGGCGGTCATCGGCAAATGCGACAGCTTGTGAATGATCGGGATCGCGGAAATATCCATGGTGTTGCGGGTATAGGTTTCAAACGTGCGAATGCCGCGCTCGCAAAGAATCACTTCGTAATTACCGCCCGCCATGATGTATTCCGCCGACAGCAGCAATTCCTCCAGGGTCGCAGCTATTCCGCGCTTCAGCAGCACGGGCTTGCGCACCTTTCCGAGTTCACGCAGCAGATTAAAGTTCTGCATATTGCGCGCGCCCACCTGCAAAATATCGACATAGGGCAGAATCATCGCGATCTGCGAAATCTCCATCACTTCGCTGATCACCATCAGCCCGAATTTATCTCCCGCCTCGCGCAAAAGCTTGAGCGCATCTTCCCCGTGTCCCTGAAAAGAATACGGAGAACTGCGCGGCTTGAACGCCCCGCCCCGCAGCACTTTCGCCCCAGCCTCGGCGACCGCTTCAGCCGTAGAAAACAATTGCTCACGCGATTCCACGGAGCATGGCCCCGCCATCACCACCACTTCATTCCCGCCAACTTCCACTCCGTTCGCCAGCTTGACGAGCGTGCCTTCCGGCCGAAAGCTTCGCCCCGCCAGTTTGTACGGAGAACTGATGCGGTGCACTTCCTGCACCCCAGGCAATAGCTCCAGGTTACGGATATCGAAATCGATGCCCGCGCCTACGGCGCCAAGCACGGTCATCCGCGCTCCGGTTGACCGGTGCACCTCAAAGCCCATCTTCACCAGGTGTTCGATCACCTGCTGAATCTGCGCCTCATCCGCCACCTCTTGCATCGCCACAATCATAAGTAAGCCTTCAGATCTCAGCTGTCAGCGATCAGCTTGCGCTCTCAACAACTGATAGCTGATAGCTGTCTTAATCATTCACTTCCGAATCCAGTTCCGTCCCGCCGGCCTTCGCATCCGCCTGCGGCGCAATCTCTTCCTTTTGAATGTTCCTCATCACATCCATGATGCGTTCGTAAATCCGCACGAGATCGCGGCCCGGCAGCGGCCCACGATTCATTTTTTGCACATTCGAAAAAACGATGCCTTCACGGTCGGGCTCGTAGATTGGCAGATTGGTATTCCGCTTCAGCCGTCCGATCTCCTGCGCGGCGCGTGCCCGCTCGCTCAGCAGTTCCACCAGCCTGCTGTCGAGCTCATCGATTTTCTTTCGCCAATCCGCGATATCCATGAATAAGCTCTCAGCCATCAGCTGTCAGTACACCCCCACCATCACAAGGCGGCCGCGTAGAACTCATTACATAGGGACCCATGTCTCACCGATCTTAGCTGACGACTGGTGGCCGATGGCTGACAGAAGTGAGCTTGCGCACAAATTCTGCAACGGCCACCGCTTCCCGCCCGGGGTTTCGTTCGATCGTTTCTACAATTGCGCTGCCCACCACTCCTGCATCGGCGAACTTACCCACTTCCGCAAACTGCTCTGCGGTCGAAATCCCAAATCCCACCGCAATCGGCAGTTTCGTGTACTTCCGCAAGCGGCGCACCAACTTCTGCGCATCGTCTGTCAATTTTTGCCGGGCCCCCGTGACACCCGTTCGCGACACTGCATACACGAACCCCCGCGACGCCTCCGCAATCATTTGCAACCGGTCATCGGGACTGGTGGGCGCCGCCAGAAATACTGGCGACAGGTCATTCGACTTCATGGCCCGTAAATACTCGCCGGACTCTTCCACGGGCAAATCCGTCACCAGCACGCCATCCGCGCCCGCGGCCCGCGCCACCATGCAGAACTTCTCCATCCCCATCCGCAAGATCGGGTTCAGATAAGAAAAAATAATCAGCCCCGTGGACTGGGCATGCTGACGCACCTCCGCTGCCAGCGTGAGCACCTGTCCCAGCGAGGTGAAATGTTTCAGCGCCCGCTCGCTGGCCCGCTGAATCACGGGCCCATCCGCTACTGGATCGCTGAACGGCACGCCGAGTTCAATCACATCCGCGCCCGCCTCAATCGCTGCCAGAATGATTTCCCGTGTGGTCACGAGATTCGGGTCGCCACAGGTTACGTACACCACGAGCGCCGGCTTTCTATGGAAGGTAAGAGGCATAGCAAGAATGCAGATTGAACGTTTTAGATTTCAAATTGAAAGTCAACACTGACGGAACAAATCTGAAATCCGCAATCAGCAATCATCAATCGATTTTCAAGTTCTCGCGCAGGATCCTGACATCCTTATCTCCGCGGCCGGACACGTTCACGATCACCACTTCCGACTTCTTCATTCTGGGCGCGCGTTTCACCACTTCCGCCACCGCGTGCGCCGACTCCAGCGCCGGAATGATTCCCTCGGTTCGTGCCAACAATGTCGTGGCTTCCAGCGCCTCCGCGTCGGACGCCGGAACATACTCCGCCCGTCCCGCATCCCGCAGAGCCGCGTGTTCCGGCCCAATCGAGGGATAATCCAGGCCCGCCGAAACCGAATGCGTGGTCGCAATCTGGCCCGCCCCATCCTGCAGCACGTAGGAATACGTTCCCTGCAGCACGCCCGGCAGCCCTCCGCGAAAACGCGCCGCGTGGTCGCCAAGCTTCTCGCCGCGTCCACCCGCCTCGACTCCAATCAACTGAACTTTCTTATCTTTAAGGAAATCGTAGAAAATTCCGATCGAATTCGACCCGCCGCCGACGCACGCAATAATCGCCGCCGGCAGCTTGCCCTCCGCCTTCAAAATCTGTGCTCGCGCCTCGCGCCCGATCACGCGATGAAAATCGCGCACCATCGTGGGATACGGATGCGCTCCCAGCACGCTCCCCAACAAATAATGCGTGGTGCGCACGTTCGTCACCCAGTCGCGCATGGCCTCGTTGATCGCATCTTTCAACGTGCGCGACCCCGACTCCACACCGCGCACTTCCGCTCCCAGCAGCCGCATGCGGAACACATTCAACTCCTGCCGCCGCATGTCTTCCGTTCCCATGTACACGACGCATTCAAACCCAAGCAGCGCGCACACCGTTGCTGTCGCCACGCCGTGCTGCCCCGCGCCAGTCTCGGCGATCACGCGATGCTTGCCCATGCGCTCGACGAGCAGCCCTTGCCCCAGACAGTTGTTGATTTTGTGCGCTCCGGTATGCAGCAAGTCCTCGCGCTTCAAATAAATCCGGGCCCCGCCCAGTTTCTGCGTAAGCCGCTGCGCAAAAAACAGCGGCGTCGGACGCCCTGCATAAGTCCGCAGCAACTCCTGTAGCCGCTGCTGAAATTTCCGGTCGAGCTTCGCCTTGTTATACTCGCGCTCGAGCTCTTCGAGCGCCGCCATCAGCGTTTCGGGAACATACCGCCCGCCATAAACGCCAAACCGCCCCGGCTCATTCGCCCGAACAGAAACCGGCGACCGGGAATAAGCGCGAGGGTGCCCTATTTCTCGCGCGCTTTTTGCGCGAGAAGTGGGGACATTGACTCTGGTCGGCCGTGGAATTGTTGCCATCTCTAACCTGTCTTCCTGTCCATTTCCCGCACCGCCCGCACAAATGCCAGCACCCTCTCCGGATCTTTCTTCCCCGGCCGGGCTTCGACTCCAGAGACCACGTCCACGCCAAATGGCTGAAGCATTTTCATCGCGTCCGCGACGTTGAGAGGCCTCAACCCACCCGCCACAATCACCGGCACCGTCCGGCTCATCGCCTGTACGGATTCGCGTGTCGCATCCCAATTAAAAGTCGTGCCCGTGCCGCCGGGCGCTCCGTTGGACCGAGAGTCCAGCAAAATCGCGAAGATACTCTCCTGGGCGCGCGGGCTGATAAGGAAGCCGCCGTCTTTCAGCGCGTCTCCCTGAACCATCGGGATCAGTTTCGAAGCACCCACGCATTCAGCCGCCGGCCGCGGGTTCTTCCACACGCTTTCCATCGATGCCTTCCCATGCAGTTGTACCGCTGTCAGTCCTGCGTTCAGCACGATCTGGCGAATGCTCTCGGATGCGAGGTCAACAAACACTCCGACCTTCTCCACACCCTCCGGCAATTTCTCAACAATCTCCCGTGCCGTCTCCACCGTCACGTACCGCGGACTCTTCTCGTAAAACACGAATCCTAACGCATCCGCTCCCGCCTCGACGGCAATGAGGGCGTCCTCCAGATTCGTCGTCCCGCAAATTTTCACCCAGGTCATGAAAAATCAGTTGCCAGTAGTCAGTGGCCAGTGGCCAGTAAACCAGAACCCTCGGCGCTTGCTCTGTGGTCGCCGCCGGCAACCAGATCGCGCAACGCGTCTCCGGGCATCTCCGCCCGCATCAGCGATTCCCCGATCAAGCATGCGTGATATCCTGCCGCCCGCAACCGCGCCACATCAGCGCCTGAATGAATCCCGCTTTCCGCGACTCGCACTATGTGATTCGGAAAACTCGCTGCCAGACGAAATGCGGTTTCCAGATTCACCTGGAAGGTTCGCAGGTCGCGGGAATTCACGCCAATCAGATCGCAGCCCGCATCCAGAGCTCGCTGCAACTCGCCGCCATCGTGCACTTCGCATAAGACATCGAGTCCGCGATTTCGAGCGGCGCCTGCCAGCGCTACCAACTCCGTCTGCGCCAAGGCTGCCACAATCAGCAGCAGCGCGTCCGCGGAATTTGCCCGCGCTTCCAGCACCTGGAATTCATCCACAATAAAATCTTTGCGCAGGCACGGAATCTTCACCGCCGCCGAGGCTTCGCGCAAGTTTCCCAGCGACCCCTGAAAGAACTCTTCGTCGGTCAATACTGAAAGGGCGGCCGCACCGGCCGTCTCCAGTTCCCGTGCCAACTCCGCGGGATGAAATTCCGCCCGAATCAATCCTTTCGATGGCGACGCCTTTTTCAACTCCGCGATCACCGCCATAGTTGCCCGGCTTCGCTCCTCGATCACACGCCGGAACCCGCGCGGCGCGTGCTGTTCCGCCCGCCGTTCCAATTCCCGCAAATCGGCCTCAGGCTTTGCCGTTGACACTTTTCTGCGCGTGGCCGCAACAATCTGATCAAGAAAGGCCGGCATGACGAGTGCCTGAATTATACGGGAAGGGGGATTCGCGAATCGAAACCGCCCAGCCTCGCAAAACGGAACGTCGCGCTCCGGAGCGCCCGGCTACTGGCAGACGCTCTGCACCTCTTTATACGGCTTTTCCGTATGCTCGGGATACTTCAGCTGCTTCACCTGCATCATCTGGTCCAGGAGAGTGCCGGCATCGTGCAATCCGACGTCCGGATCGCTCTGGTAGACAGGATCGCTCTCGGCTTCCTCCAACGTGACCAGCTTGAATCCCTTTTTCTTCAGCAAATCCAACGCATCGGGCATGATCGTGCTGCTGAACGCTCCCAGATGCATCAGTAATACATAATTGATCTCGTGCCCGTAGATCAGCTTGGCCTGCGCCCGCCCCAGATCAAGAAAGTTGGAGGCAGTATCCAAATAGCTGGTGCGCAGCCACTCGATCGATTTCTTGTCGTTCTTCGCCAGGCAGCGCGCGTAGGCGCTGTTCCACATGTAATCTTCCCAATCGAGCGTGACCTGCGCGATCTTGTAGCCGTGCTTGGTGAGGTACTCGCGCACTGCGCGCCGCTTCTCCACTGTCTCGCCCTCATGCAGATAGGGATAGCGCAGCCAATGCCAGTTGTTCTCCGGCTTCGCCAAAAGTTCGAGGACCGGCTCGTTCTGCTCCAGATCGCGCTCGAAGGCCTCGGCTGTGTTCTGCTCGAGATCGATGTGGGAATAGGTATGGTTCCCGAACGGCTCCGCCGCGGCCCAGAGCTTCAGCGCCTCCGCACCACTTGCGCTGCCCTCGAGCTTCTTCGCGTTGATGAATCCGTATACCGGAGGCACATGCCGCTTCTTCAACACAGCGAGCGTGTCGCGGGTAATGTCCACAGGCGTCACGCCCGGAGGCAGTGCCCCGTTCTGCGGCAAATCATCAATGGTGATCGCCAGCTTCTGCGCCGCGCCCAACGCCGAAAACGCCGCCAGGAAAACAAAAAGCATCACAACCTCCGGCCACACCCGCACCGAAAGAAAGGAGCGAACCATCCCACCCAGATTTTTCATGGTGAAAGTGTACTCGAATCGGTCAGTGTAGCGCGGGCCTGCTATGCAAGTGTGCAGAAGGGAATCGCGGACGAAGTCGTACGTCCAGACGAACGGATAAAGCTTAACGGATAAAGCTTAATGGTGCCATCGAAGGGACTCGAACCCCCACACCCTTGCGAGTACATGGACCTGAACCATGCGCGTCTGCCAATTCCGCCACGATGGCAAGTGGACTTTATTCGCAGCAGCCTCACAGCCGCCGCATCAGGAAGAGCAACCTTTCTATTTTACAGGCGCACCCATATGTGTCAAACCGCGCAGCCCGGAAGCCGAGAGCCGGAAGCCGAATTTTTCTAGCCCAGCTTCGCCGTCATCGTGATCTTCGCGTTCAGTACCTTCGACACCGGACATCCCTTCTCCGCCGCTTCGGCGTACTTCTGGAACGTTGCGTCATCCGCTCCCGGCACCTTGGCCACTACATCGATGTGGCTCGCGGTAATCGTCCATCCCGAATCCAGCTTCTCCATGGTTAGCGTAATATTCGTGTTGATGCTCTCCGGAGTCAGCTTGGCTTCGCCCAGTTGCGCCGAAAGCGCCATGGAAAAACATGCCGCATGCGCCGCCGCAATCAACTCTTCGGGATTAGTTCCCGGAGCGTCCCCGAATCGCGTAGTAAACGAGTATGGCGTGTTGTTCAGCACTCCGCCCGGCGCCGAAATGCTGCCTTTTCCGTCTTTGAGTCCACCCTTCCAAACCGCGCTGGCCTTGCGTAGCATGATCGTCTTCTCCTCTATGAGTTCTTTGAATTGTTCAACGTTCCGCTGCTCATTGTAGACGGAAGCACGCAGCACTGTCAGGACCGGCAATATCCACAGGTGAGTCGTATGCGAAGGTGCATCAAGCCAGGGTACATCAAGCCAGGATGGTGTTACGGATCGCTGACAGCTGATAGCGGAGGCCCAACAGCTGCGTCAGTAAAAATCTGAGCAACTCAAGTAGAACCCGCACTGCGGACAGCTCATTTTGCACCGGCTCTCCTTGAGCCGCGCCGAACAATTCGGGCAATAATTCGCCGCACCCGTTCGGTTCACGCCCACACCGGTACCCTCAAGTTGTCCCGTATTCTCCGGCCGCGCGTGTTCTGTCAGTTGATCGCTCATATCCGCCGACATTATCTCTTACGCCCGCCCCAAGGCAAGTGCAAACTCCGATTCCGCGGCCGCCCCGGCCGCAATAAAACCAGCAAAATTTTTCGTGGAACTTTCAGGAAGCCTTCGCCAACAGCGCCAGGTTGCTGTTCCAGCAGTCGGCCACAATCATCCATGCGCCCAGCCGCCGCCAGACTTTCACATACTTGCCGCGATCCGCCTTCGTAGTACCGTCCGCTTGCCGGATGGCCATCGAATAGCGGCCGATCTCCATCGCCATGTCGCCGGAGTGTTCCACCCGCAGGGTTTCGGCGCGCAGGCTCTCATACCCGGCATCGCTCATCTGCCGCGCCAACTTCTCCACGGCTTTGGGACCATAGGCCGATTCCATGTGCGGCGCCATGATCACGCCTTCGGGCGTAAACAACGCACCGATCTGGTCGTAGTTTCCGGTGTTGAACGATGTGACGTAATCCTGCGTTAATCCACGGATCTGCGACTCCACGTCCATAAAAGGACGCTGGTCCGCGAGAGAGCCAGAATACGGCCGGTACATCTACTACCTCCTGGGAGAGGGCCAGCGACATGAACCCGGGCGGGCAGACACCGGATCAGTCGAGAAAAACGCCTGCAGATTCTACCGCAAAACAAACTTTTGGAAAGCGGAATTTTTTCCTCAATCCACAGCGGCCGCACTTCCCGCAACCGGACCAACATTCATCGTTCAAAACTTACAAAACTTATCTTTCAAAAATGGATGAGCGGCTGGGCACGCGCAACCGAAGCTGGTCGGGAACCAGCACTGCGATCGGAGATTTAGGTAAGGCCACTGTCCCTGTCCCGCGCTCCTCCAATTGCCGCTTGCATCGTTCGATGAGCACGACCAGTTTCTTCGATTCATGGTCACGCTCCGCCTGTTTGCACATCTTCTGGAAATCTTGGGGTGGGTGTGTTGCCCGTTGAGTCATTCGGGGGGTCCTTGTTTCAAGAGAGTTTTCGCGAAAATCTCAAGAAAAACTTCACCGGGAAAATCACTTCTGAAAATCCGGTCTCGAAATAAGTCTCGAAATGCAAACCTCAAAATGCTGGGTGACGAAGGAAGTCTGGAAGTGCAAGTCTCAAATTCCTGGTGCGAAATCTAGGTCGACAATCCCGCACTCAAACGCCGAACTCGAAATCCAGGATCAAGGAACCTCAACTGCGAGCCATAGCCTACCCCATAGCCCGCAAAATTGCGAGCGCTATTCCCCGCTGGATTCAAGTTTGCTTCGTACGCGAGATTCCTTTTGGCTTCCATCCCAACCGCGACCATCGTTCAGGCGAAGCCGAATCTCGCGAGGACCGCTACTCTTTATCAGAAACCAAGAGAAACCAAACCGACCTACCGCTTTTTCGCGATGGGACGGGGCAGCGAGCGAAAAATGCAACAAAACGGTTTTCTTGGGCCTCCAAGGGATTCTCATAATGAGATGGATGCACCACTTTTGGGCATTGAACCCCTTTTAGTGCTGTGCTACCTTGACCCCATAATCCCGGTTTGGAGGTCTGCTGGATGACTCCGAGAGAGCTACTCCTGACCAATCACGAAGAGTTCCAACGATTGGCCCAGGAGCATACCCAGTACGCAAAACGCCTCGATTCACTCACCCAAAAAAGATATCTCAGCGAAGACGAAAAGCTGGAAGAGGTTCGTCTCAAGAAGCTGAAACTCCGCCTCAAGGACCAGATGGAGTCCATCGAGCGGCAATTCCGCCAGCAGTACGGCGTGCACGTAGCCTAAGAAAGTCTGGCGGTCTCCCAGCGGTCTTGGCCGCAAAGGGATTAACCTATCTATCCTCAACCCAGCGCCTTTTTTGGCGTGCAACACCCTCCCTTACTAATTGCCAACCGGCGTCAGATGCGACTTTCAGCTTAACGCACAGTTTCAGGCATCTTCGGTCGCGGTCGACGGTCAAGGGAATTGTGCGTCCAGTCGGTCGAAAGATCTTGTCGAGTGGGTCCGAGTCGTCTTTTCTTCCAGTCAAACAATGCGTCGTGCCGGGAACGGACACGGACAGGCACCCAAAACGTCCGGTTCCCTCGGCAGCCTGCTCTATAATTGGAAGCTCCCATGGTTCGTGATGGCTACCTCTACGCCGCGCCTTTAATCGCCGCCGCCGTTCTCATCGGCTGGCTGGCCAATCCCGCGTGGGTGATCGCGCCGCTTCTGCTGGCCGCGTTCTTTTTGTGGTTCTTTCGGGATCCCGAACGGACGATCCCTCAGGATGACGGCGCAGTCGTATCTCCAGGCGATGGAAAAGTGACAGATGTTTCGCAGGTAACGCTCGGCAGCGAAAAGCTCACGCGCATCAGCATCTTCCTTAGCGTGTTTGACGTGCACGTGAACCGCTCACCGATTGCCGGAACCATCCGCGAGATTCGCTACCGGCGCGGAAGATTTCTCAACGCCATGAATCATGCCTCGGCGGATCACAATGAGCAGAACATTGTCACCGTCGAAAGCGATGGCCAGAGGGTGGTCTTCAAACAGATTGCGGGCCTGCTGGCGCGGCGTATCGTTTTCAATCCCAAGGTCGGCGACCGCGTGGAGCGCGGCCAGCGCGTAGGCCTCATCAAATTTGGTTCGCGGGTGGATGTACTGTTCGACGCGACCGCTGCACCGCAAGTAAAGGTAGGCGACCGTGTGAAAGGCGGCGCGTCGGTGCTGGCTCATCTTCAACCCAAGGGAGAGTTGGCCGCGGCCGTCAACTCCCCTGCCGGCGAAAGGGCACGCTAATGGATCTGCCCGCCCCCAGACCACGACGGCGCTTGAGCAAGGGAATGTACATCCTGCCGTCGCTGTTCACTTCCGCAAATATGGCGGCGGGCTACTATGCCATCCTGCAGGTGATGCAGGCTACCGCCGCCGAGTCATGGCACCTGGATTTTGCCGCCAAGGCCATCGGCTTTGCGGTTCTGTTTGACGGCCTCGACGGCCGCATCGCGCGCATGACCGGCACCAGCAGCGATTTCGGCAAAGAACTCGATTCCCTCGCCGATGCCATCACTTTCGGCGTGGCTCCCGCGATGCTGGCCTGGACTTGGGGCTTTCGCCTCATGCCACAAGTCTTGCTGACTGAGTGGCATTTCAAGCTGACTCAGTTGGGCGCCATCGCTTGCTTCCTTTTTCTGATGGCTGGTGCCAGCCGCCTGGCGCGATTCAATATCACGGTCAACGCGCAGCCTTCCAATCCGGGGCGTCCTGGGAAGAAATATTTTGTCGGCATGCCAATTCCAGCTGGCGCGGGCGTGATTGCCGCCGTGGTTCACTTTGAAGCCGGCGATCCGATCATTTCCTGGTACATGGCTCTGACTTGGATCGCCATGGTCTCGGTGGTCGGATACCTGATGGTCAGCACTTGGCGCTTTTATAGCTTTAAGGACATTGATTTCCGTTCCCGCCATCCTTTTCGCCTGATCCTCTTCCTGGCATTTCTGATTGCCGCAATCTGGCAATTCTCCGGCCCGGTGCTTTTCGCGGTGGCGCTGCTCTACACTTTTTCCGGTGTCTTCTGGCGATTGCAGTGGATCTTCCGCCGCAAAGCCGCTCCTCCTCCGCCTCCTTATCAGGAGGCTTCCCAGACCTCATGAGCAGGCCGCAAGAATGAGCACGCCTCCCAAACCCGGTCTCCCGGCTCACGCGCCAAGCAGCCGCGGTCCGCTTTACCGGGCCGCGATTGTAGGCGCCGCGTCCTTAAGGGGGAAGGAAGTTGCCGAGATGCTGAACGACCGCAACTTCCCCGCGGTCGACGTGCGCCTGTTGGACGATGACGAGGCCCTGGGCCAGCTCGAAGCCATGGGCGATGAGATCAGTTTCATTCAGAGCGTTCGCGCCGAGCAGTTCGAACACGTGGATTTCACCTTCTTCGCGTCCGATGGGGATTGCACGCGCAAGACATGGAAGCGCGCGCGCGACGCGGGTAGCGCCATCATTGATCTCTCGGGCGCGCTCGAAAATGAACCTGGCGCCACCGTTCGCTCGCTCTGGGTGGAGCGTGAGCGCGGGCAAGTGCTTCTTCCCGACTTGCAGCCCGGCCCGTGCGTATCCGCGCATCCCGCTGCAGTGATGTTGGCCATGCTGCTGCTACGGGCTCAGAAAGCCGGCGCTATCGCGCGCGTCGTGGCAACTGTGTTTGAGCCTGCTTCCGAGCGCGGACAGAAAGGCATGGACGAATTGCACCAGCAGACCGTGAACCTGCTCTCGTTCCAGCCCTTGCCCAAGGATGTGTTTGACGCGCAGGTCGCCTTCAACATGGTCGCGCGTTACGGACAGAAATCGCAGCCACCGCTCGATTCGGTGGAGGCCCGCGTGCTGCGTCATTATCAGAAGATCGCTGGAGCCGGGGCGCCCAATCCTTCCTTGATGCTGCTGCAGACTCCCATCTTCCATGGCCACGCCCTCGCCATTTTTCTGGAAATGAACCAACAGGTTCAGGCCCAGGACTTAGCGCTGGCGCTGGCCGGAGATCACGTCGTCGTGCCCGGCGCAGAAGACGATCCTCCCAGCAACGTGAGTGCGGCGGGACAGGGCGACATTCTGCTCTCGGTAAAGAGTGATCCCAGCCAGCCCAACGGCGTGTGGCTGTGGGCCGCGGCCGATAATGTTCGCATCGCGGCCCTCACCGCCGTGGAATGCGCCGAAAGCATGATCGCCACCCGCCCTGTGGGTAAAATTCAATGAAGCGAACTTGGTCAAGCTTGGACTCGAAGCAATTTGCCTGGGCGAAGCTTGGCTCCATGCTGCCGTTCGTAGTGATCGCTTTGTCTCTCGTTTCGATTCTGGTCGGGGGATGCAATTATCAGACGGCTGCTCACTCGGTAAAACTTCCCGCTGACATCAAGACCATCGCCATTCCTGCCTTCAGGAACCAAACCAACACTTATCGCATCGATCAAATGCTGACCGCGTCCGTCGTGCGCGAGTTCACCACGCGGACGCACTACCACATTCTCAATAGTGATTCGCCCGAGACCGCGGAGGCCACTCTGCGCTGTACCGTGCTCTCCACTTCGGCCTCTCCGCTCACCTACAACTCGGCCACGGGACAGGCGGCGAGCGTCCTGATCGTGGTGAGCATGAGAGCCTCGTTGAGAGACAATCGCAAGGGCAAGATGCTTTACGTGAATCCGTCGTACGTGTTTCGCGAGCAATACGAAGTCTCGCAGGATCTGGCCAGCTTCTTCGAAGAGGACTCGCCCGCTCTCCGCCGCCTCTCGCAAGATTTCGCCCGCACCCTGGTCTCCAACATTTTGGAGGACTACTGATGCCGGCAGCGCCTCGACCCGCGTAGAGACAGCCGCCTCGGCTGTCCCGCCAAGCGAAGCGAGGCGGAATTCGTCCCAGGCCCCGCCCTTGGTAGGGCAGCCACTGAATCGCCTCGGTTGCGTCTCTAGGCGCTGGGGTAAACCAGAAGCCCCTTTCGCTCCCGGAAACCCATTACAATACACGCGAGAACTACGCATGCCGTTGCCGCGCCCACTGAAGAAGACCTTCTAAATGCGAGCCTTCGCCCAGGCCGACCGCTTCGTCAGCGAGCTTGAATCGCACAAGCTACGCCCGGCCTACGTGTTCGTGGGCGATGAAGCTTTTTTCCGCAAGCGTTTTCGCGATGCGATTCTGCAACACCTCGTCCCCGTCGACTTGCGCGACTTCAGCATTTTCGAATTCGATCTTGTTGAAAATGATCTCGCCGAAGTTCTCGACCGCGCCCGCACGCCTTCGCTGATGGCGCCGTTTCAGGTTTTCTTCGTGCGCGGCGTCAAGAATCTTTTCGGCCGCGGATCGAACGAAGAAAAACTCGCTGCCATCGAAGCGTATTGCAAGAATCCGAATCCAGACGCGCTCGTGGTCTTCGTCGCCGACCACATCAGCATCCCCGCCGACGTCCGCCGCATGGAGATGCAGGATAAAGAACGCTACCAGCGCATCCGCGACACCCTGGGCCAGTATTGCGGCATCGTCGAACTGGCGCGCGTGGAAGAAGGCGAGGCCGTGCGCTGGATCGCCGATTTTTGCGCCAGCCGCAGCGTGCCGGTAAAAATCGATCCTGACGGCGCCCGCGAACTGGTCGACGCCCTCGGCGGCGACATGATGATGATCTCGAACGAACTCGAGAAGCTCATGCTCTACGTCGGCGCGAAAAATCGCATCACGCTGGGCGACGTGGAAACCATGGTCCTCGCCGCCAAGCAGCGGTCGCTCTATGAATTGACTGACGCTATCTCGTCCAAAGATCGCGTGCGCGCGCTCGAAGTTCTGGATGCAATTCTGTCTTCGGGCGAAGGCGAAGAAGCGGCCATCGGCCACATCTACATGCTGGCGAAAACCTTCCGCCAGATGCTGGTCATCCTCGAACGCAACGTGCGCGACCAGCGCATGCTCTGGGCCGCGCTCTGGCAGGGATTCCGCGTCCCTCCCTTCGCTGCCGACGACATCATCAAACAAGCCCGCCGCTACAAATCCCGCCGCGACCTCACCCGCGCCATCCGCCTGGTAGCCAAAGCCGACCTCGCCCTGCGCTCGAATCCCGTGAGCAAACGCATGGTGCTGGAACGTCTGGTGATGGATCTGACCACCGAGGCCAAGCTGGAAACTCCCGGGTGGTTGCAGGAACAGTTGCCGGTGTAAGGAAGGCAGCTGTCAGCTATTAGCCGTCAACTTTCAGCTTTGAAAACTTCCTATCTGGATACCCCCCTCCCCAGCTCCCCCTCCCCCTGAATCTTTGGAATCACCAACTTAGCGGAAAATTCTCCGCAAAATCTAGATGTCAAATAACTTAGATACTAAAATCCGTGAAACAAAGGACTTAGGGCCGGGCGAATCGCGCTCTACCCGGCAGTCACGACCTCGGTCATCATTGCGCGATTGAAATCTTGGGTCAAGGTTGGATGTCACACTCTGAGGTTGTGGAAAAGTTTGGTGAGCGATTGCTCCCCAGCGTGGGCAACCCGGGGGCGCGGCGCGGGCTTCGGCAGGGAGCGCAAGTGCCTTTTTGAGTAATTCAGAGACTTCCGCTGTCATGGCGCTATTTTACATCTCTCCCAGAAGCATCCGGTAGGCTAAATCCTCCAAAAGCAACGGCAGGCCTTGTGAGCCTGCCGTTCCATATCTTGAGCCGAAGTCCCACGTCCACCTACTTCATCGCCGTGACGCGCTTGCCCAGCCGCGACTTGTAGCGCGAGGCTGTGTTCTCGTGCAGCGTGCCTTTCTGGATGGCCTTGTCGAGCACCGAGACTGTCGTGCGATACAGCGTTTGTGTGGCGGCCTTGTCGCCTTTTTCGATGCTTTCGCGCAGGTCGCGCAACGCGGTGCGCAGGCGGGAGGTGTTGGCGCGGTTGGTGGCGGTGCGCTTTTCGGTTTGGCGGGCGCGTTTGAGCGCCGAAAAATGGTTTGCCATGTCTGCTTCGTTACCTTCGTGTCACAGAGAGTTATTCGGGCGGGTCCGAATTACTTATTATAGGGGAGTAACTCTCGACCGGTCAAACACATGGCTACGGCCATTGACTCCCACTCCGCCACGCGGTACGCTTTCAACCAATGGTGGTAGCTTGCCCTCCGGGCACGAGCATTCCGGTCGGTCCCGTCTCCAAGCAAAATCCTGCTTTGTTCGTGATGTGGGTGAGGTGTTTGTGTTTTCTGGAAAGAGCAGGGACGGCAGCGCCTCGCTTCGCTCGGCGGACAGCCGAGGCGGCTGTCCCTACGTGGTTCGTCCGGTTTCCTACGTGGTTCATCAAAGAGATTGAATGAAGAAAAGTATCGGGATTAGTCCCAACATCGAGACGTTGTTTGGCACGCGCGACGAGAATGTGCGGGTGCTCGAAGACGGGCTCAACATCACCATCAACCTGCGATCGAATGCCATCGAACTGGAAGGCGCGGCGCGCGATGTGGCTCGCGCCGAGCAGGTGTTTGCCGACTACGAAAGTCTGCAGCGCTCTGGATACACATTCAACAACGGCGACCTGAACAGCATGCTGCGCGTTCTGACCGCGGACGCGACTGCGACGTTGCGCGGACTGGCCGACGCGGGCCGGCAACGCTCGTTCGGACGGCGTACAGTGCAGCCGAAGAGCATTAACCAGCGCCGCTATCTGGAAGCCATCGAGAAGCACGACATGGTTTTCGGCATTGGCCCGGCGGGCACGGGCAAGACTTATCTGGCGGTGGCGATGGCGATCTCGGCGCTGCTGGCGAAGCGCGTGAATCGCATCATTCTTGCGCGCCCGGCGGTGGAAGCGGGCGAGCGCCTGGGTTTCTTGCCCGGCACATTGCAGGACAAGATCGATCCTTATCTGCGTCCGTTGTACGACGCGCTCTACGACATGATGGATCCGGAAAAGGTGGATCGCTACCTGGAGAAGAACGTGATCGAGATCGCTCCGATTGCATTTATGCGCGGGCGCACGCTCAACGATTCGTTCGTGATTCTGGATGAGGCGCAGAACACGACCTCCGAGCAGATGAAGATGTTTGTCACCCGCCTGGGCTTCAACTCGAAGGCGGTGATCACGGGAGACATCACGCAGATCGACTTGCCCAACGCGCGCCGCAGCGGCCTGCTCGAGGCCGCCGACGTGCTGAAGCGCGTCGAGGGCCTGGCCTTCGTACATTTCGACGAGGCCGACGTGGTGCGGCATCAACTGGTGCAGCGCATCATCCGTGCTTACGACGAGCACAAGACGCGCCTCGCCGAACAGCAGGTGCTGCTGCTGGAAGGAAAGAGTCGTGACGTCAGCGGCGCCGAAGCGGCGTCGAGCGCCCGGGAGAGACCGGCGACGACCAGGGATGAGGCACCTACAAAAGCAGCATCGGCCGAAGCAAGAGGATAGAAATCTGGCATGAGGGCGGGAGGGCGCAGGTCGAGCCCTCCCCATTTATTTTTGAGGATGTTAAGGCGAGTTGGTCATCCTGCAAAAGCCGATCACAGGTTTGAGTGCGGCCGGACTGGTCCGTTTTCTGCTCCGCGCGCGCCGCGCCGCCGGCCTCAAGGGCACGGTCAATTTGCTTGTGACCAGCAGCGCCGAAGTGCGATCCCTAAATCGCAAGTTTCGGGGAAAGAACGAAGAGACCGACGTTTTGTCTTTTCCTGCGGACCCTCACCGCATGCTTGGAGGGTCGCAATTGGCGGGCGAGATCGCGATTTCCGCCGACGTGGCGAAGCAAAGCTCGGCACGGTGGGGGCACTCGGCCGCCGACGAAGTGAAGATTCTGGCGCTGCATGGAATTCTGCATCTGGCGGGCTTGGACCACGAGCGCGATAATGGGCAGATGGAACGGAAGGAGCGGCGGTTGCGGGCAGAGCTGCACTTGCCGGACGGGTTGATCGAGCGAGCCAGTGCGTCCGCGCCCAGGCCCGCGCGCCGCGGTTCCGCCGGACAGCGAGCCGGAGCTCGGAGGAAGTCGTGATTCCCGGCGTAGCGCTGGCCTTGCTCCTGCTGCTGGGGCTGCTCACGCTGGTCTCTTACGTGGATCGCGTGTACCAGGAAATTGGGAAATTTCTTTCCCGCGAGTTTCAGGACAATATCGACGTTTTCGAACAGAAGGTCGAGCCCAGGCTGCGCGTGAGCCGTACCCGGGCCGCGCTCTCTATGGCGGTGCTCACGCAGATGACCATGGCGGCAATAGCGCTGCTGTTGGGCTTTACCATCTTCAGCGATCAGCTGTGGAGCATTACTGAAATTCTTCAGGCAACCATCAGCCTGATTCTGATCGTCATCGTGTGCAACCGATTTCTCCCCTTTGTATTTTTCTCGCGTACCAGCGGAGCGTGGCTGATGCGATGGACCCTGGTGTTGAGAATTCTGATTTACCTGGTGTTTCCCGTGACGATTGCGCTCGGCTTCCTGCAGTCGGTGGCGGCGCTGACCCGGCAAAACACCAACGAGCAGCCAGAGAGCGCCACGGAGGCCGTGGATGCGCTCATCGAAGCGGGACGGGAAGAAGGCATTATTCAGGAAGGCGACCGCGACCTGATTCAGTCGGTGGTGGAGTTCAGCGGCAAGACGGTGCGCGAGGCAATGAAGCCGCGGCCGGCGATGTTCGCGGTTCCGGCCGACACCACTGTGGAACGCTTCATCGATATGCTGCGGATGAAGCACTACTCCCGCGTGCCGGTCTATGAAGGGAACATCCACAACATTAAAGGAATCGTTTACGCCCAGGACGTGCTGCAGGTGCCCGACACCGAAGCGCACGTGCGCAAACTGGATTCGCTGATGCGGCGCGACGTTTATTTCGTGCCAGAGAGCAAGCTGGGCAGCGACTTGCTGCGTGAGATGCAGAAGAAAAATGTGCAGCTGGCCATTGTGGTGGACGAATACGGCGGGGTCGCGGGCCTGGTTACGATCGAAGATCTGGTGGAAGAAATTGTCGGCGAGATTCGCGATGAACATGAGAAGCCGGAGATTGTCCGCGAAGGAGATCGCTCGTTCGTGGTTTCCGGCGGCATGGATGTTGACCGGTTGGGCGAACTCTTTGGCGTCCGGCCGGAAGGAAAAGAATCCGCGACCGTGGCCGGGCTGGTGAGTGAACTGGCGGGGCGCATTCCCAAGACCGGTGAGGTCATCGAGGAAGATGGGCTGCGTTTCGAAGTGGTGGAATCCACCGATCGCAAAGTCGAGCGTGTGCGGATTACTGCGGTGCAGCCGCAGCAGTTGAAGCTGATCTAAACGCAGCTTCTAGCTGCTAGCGTCGCCGCTGAGCTCGATTTCTCGCCGAGCGGCAAGGTTTCGATTGTGGCCAGACAAAGAAGCAAACGATTCGAGTAATGAGCGGACGACCTATGACAGTTGAGGCAGCATTGGGAACGACCACCAACTTTCCTAGCTCTTCCGAGGAAGTGCTTGCTGTGATTACAGCCGCCGAGCGCCACAGGAAGTTCGTCTGGACGGCGGCTAGAGTCCTCCGTGAGGCGGCCCTGAGGACTGGTCTGGAGACCTTGCGCTACCGCGAACGCAAACTCGTGCTGAAGCGTTTAGCGACTTTTCTCGAAGACTTGGCGGCCGAAGGCGTTCTTCAGCGGCGCCGCGAAGTGCAGAGTATCGGCTACGGCGACGAGGTCGGATTTGATTACGTCGGGTCGGTAAAGACTGCTGGCCCCGTTCGGGCGCGAAACGATTAGCTAGCCGCTAGAGGCTAGTAGCTAGATTTCCTATGCCATTCCGCTCTGGTTTCGTGTGCATCCTCGGACGGCCCAACGCGGGCAAGTCGACGCTTCTCAATGCCCTGGTGGGCGAAAAGCTGGCGATCATTTCGCCCAAGCCCCAGACTACTCGCAACCGCATTCAGGGCATCATCCACATTCCCAAGCGCAACGGACGCGACGGCGGACAAGTGGTTCTCATCGACACTCCTGGCGTGCATAAGCCCGACAGTTCTCTCGGCCGGAAAATGATGGTCGAGGTGCGAGAAGCGTTAGAAGGCTGCGACCTGGTGCTGGTCTTGATGGACGTGACGCGCAAGTTCGATCCGCGTGACGGGTTTGCCATCGATTTATTGAAGCAGGCGGGCACGCGAGCGTTTCTGGTTCTGAACAAAGTTGACCTACTGCGCGATAAAGCGAAACTGTTGCCTGTAATCGAGGAGTATCGCAAGCTATACGACTTCGCGGAGGTCTTTCCGGTATCGGCCCTCAAACGCAATGGTCTGGATGAGATGCTGAAGAAAGTGATTGCGGCGCTGCCCGCGGGTCCCGCGTATTTTCCCGAGGACCAGATCACCGATCAGCCCGCGCGTTTCATGGCCGCGGAGATCATCCGCGAGCAGATTCTGATAGAGATGGAGGAAGAGATTCCCTACGCCACGACCGTGATCGTCGACAGCTTCGAAGAAGGCGCACGGCTGACGCGGATTGCGGCCACGATTTACTGCGAACGCGAAGGACAAAAAGGCATCCTGATCGGGAAGCGGGGCGCTATGCTGAAAAAGATTGGAACGTCGGCGCGGCTACGGATCGAGCGCATGATTGGAACCAAAGTGTTTCTCGAACTCTACGTCAAGGTGCAACCGGGCTGGCGCGACGCCCGCGGATTCGTGGAGGAACTGGACTGGAGACGGCAACTGGAACACGCCGCGAATTTGCCGGCGATGAACGAACCAGCAGCTGGACAAGCGATTGGTCGGCGCGCGGGGACAAGCGGAACGCGCGATCCTCGCAAGAAACGCGGCTAACTATCCCGGCGTCTGGATATTGAATAGTGCAAACTTAGTGCAGAGGTCCTTCGCTTCGCTCAGGATGACAACGCGGATTTAGGCTGCGAACTCGTGCCGTGAAACTTTCGGGACGCCGCGTTAGAGCCCGTGGACCCCGCGGAAGCGGGCTGCGTCTTCGCGGCCCATATAGCGTTCCAGCACGGCGGGTTCAGTCTGGCGCAGGTCGACGACGATCAGGCCGTCAAGCACGTTGGAGAATTTGCGGTCCACATTGAAACCCAGCAGTTTGCCGCCGATCTTGGCGTACTGGCGCAGAAGGATGGGTAGGCCTTTGCCGTCGGATTCCACGTCGGTGATGGGCTGCGAGAGTTCTTCCAGGTCGCGTAAAGCCACGCACATGGCACGGCAATCCCAGGGGCGCAGGCGCGCGGGACGGAACGGGCTGCGCGGTTTGATCAGGCCGGCCAATTCGTCATCGTCGGCGCGCGATTCGAAAAAGCGGTAAATCATTTCGCGCGAAGCCGGGCTGTAGTCGTTGCTGATGCTGACGGCGCCGAACAGAACCGGAATTTCCGGATGTGCAGTGACCAAGCGCGCAATTCCCTTCCACAACAAAAGCAGCGGAGCGTACTGGCGCTGGTATTCGGCGCGGATGAACGACCGTCCGAGCTCGAGGGCGGGCCCGATTTTCTCGAACAGGCGCGCGTCGTAATGAAAAAGAGTGCTGGTATAGAGTCCGCCAACGCCGTGCTGGGCAAGGATTTCGAGGGTGTTGCCGGCGCGGTAGCCGCCCACCAGCTCGCGCCGCGTCTTGCTCCATAACAGCATGTGCCAGTAATAGCGATCGAAGCGGTCGAGGTCGCGGCTGTTGCCAGTGCCTTCTTTGGCCTGGCGAAATGTTACTTCGCGCAGGCGTCCCACTTCCTGCAGCAGTCGCGGCACTTCATCGGCCTGGGCGAGGTACACGCCGAATTCAGCATTCTGCGAGAGACAGCGTTCGGCCGGAAGCGCGTCCAACTCCTGCTGCAGAAACTGCGCCTCGATAGGCGATGCCACTGGCTTCTGGGGCATGAACGCAAGTTTGGATTGCGCGAGCCTGGAGCGAACGGCTGCAGGCCACGACGTTTCTGCCTTGGTGCGCCGTCCGAGAAGATACGTGCGCCAGCGCAGGTAATCAGTGGCTTCGCGATCGTCACCAATCCCGGCGATCGAATCGGCGGGAATCTCGCTGCCTACGCGCACTTCGACTGGCTTGCCTTCCTGCTGCAGGAATTCCTGCAGGAGAAACGCGGTCCGTAACCGAGGATGAATCATCCCCATCAGTTGGAAACCGACGCCGTTGTGGCCGCAGAAATACATCGGGAGCGCGGAAGCTCCAGTGCGGCGGATCAGGCGCACAGCCGCGGTACTCCAGTCCGGGTCCACGATTTGCCCGGCGGGAAACTGCAAGTGCGAAACTTCTCCCGCCGGGAAGATAGCCAGCATGCCTCCGCTTCGCAGCCAGGCGACTGCTTCGCGCAGGGCGCGGCGGTTCGATTCGGCGGAGTGGTCGGTGCGAAAAGCATCCACAAAAATGCAGTGCCGTTGCAGTTCGGGGACGTCGCTCAACAGAAAGTTTGTCATCACCTTGACGTCGGAACGCACGCGGGTGAGAAGCACCGTGAGCACGGCGCCGTCCAGCATGCCGTAAGGATGGTTGGCCAGAACAACCACGGGGCCGGCAGCGGGAATGCGAGCCGCGTCAGCGGCATCGACGCGCAGCTCGACGCGCATGTCAGCCAGCAGGGTGTTCAACTGAAAACCCCCTGGACACTGGCGCGCGCGGCGATAAAGATCGCGGACTTTCTCCACCGGAAACAGCTTTCCCGCAATGCCGGGAAGTCCGGGAAATTCGGCCATGCGCGACAACACGTCTGCTTGGGTCTGCTCGCCGTGCGCTTGGTCTGATGGCATGTTAGATGGATAACAAAGGGAGTTTTCCCAGGGATGAATCGCAGGTTAATAGTTGGTGAAATTTGCGCGAGGAAGCACAAAAGTAACCTGGCACGTGTCGGGATGGAGGGGTGAAACGGTATTACCGGATCTGAGTCCTCAGCCTGCGAGGGCCGTCCGATGTTAAAATGGTCGATTGAGCCAGCGCGCAGTGACACGACTTACATCCCTTGACCGGTGGAAGGCATCTCTCCAATACTAGTGGTTCGCTTCCGGGGAGGCTGTTCAGGGATCTGTTCCGGAGAGCGGTTTATACCAAAGACTGCAGAGAATCTAATACCCTATCTAAAGGACTGTTAATGAAGAAGCTTGCAACCATGGGGCTGCTGACTCTGGGATTTTTCCTGGCAGGCTGCGGCGCGACTACACCGCCCGCGACGACCACGGCCGGCGGTAACTGGGAAGCGACGCTGGTGGGGCCACCCGCCAACGAAACCGTGTTCAACTTCATCGCTACATTTTCAGTCAATGGCAATGGAGCATTGAATGTCAGCGTCTTGAATTTCATCACGACCGGGCCGTGCTTCCCGGTGGCGGGAGAGACGGTCGGAGGGAGCTTCAACGTGACCTCTGCCGAGAGCAATCCTGCGGCGACGGCGAACGTTACCTTCAACGTGGAGGGTGGGAACGATAAGCTCGCCCTGACGGGGATAGCGACTGGCGTAACCAACACTACTACCCTCGCCACGACCTGGAATGCCATTACCGGCACTTGGCAAGTGACGGGAGGTGCAAATTGCACCGGGTCGGGGACCTTCACCATGTGTCCCAACGCCAAGGCTTGCAGCACGACTTAACCGCGCAGGAAGCGGTTCCGAGCCGCAGAACCGCGGGCGGCATAGGTCCGAGCCGCCCGTGATCACAGTGGGCTGCCCGGACCGGAAGTGTGCGCTGGGCCAAGGGCCTGCGCGAACCCAAACCTGCTAGAACCATTCACTGCGATAGGCAACCCACCAGGCGATAAACACGATCGGGATGGTGGCAGCGATGCCCCACCATAGCGGGAGCAGGAAATCCGCCACTAGACCCAGCAGGATGAACACCGCCCAGAAGACCTTGCGCTCCATGAGGGGATTGTAGGCCAGCGGCTCACCACGTGGGGAGAATGCGGTGGGAAAATCCACGAGATCGCGCCACCCTTTCGTCCGGTCTACCGGCTGCGATACAGTGGGGTGCGATGAAGCGCTCGGTGCAACAGATGGCTGAGGCTGTGGGGGCCCGGCTGGTGGGGGACGGCAGCGTCGCGGTGGGCGGCGTGGCCAGCATTGCGTCGGCGTCGCAGAACGACGTGGTGTTTGTCGAGGACGAGAAATATCTGGCGCAGGCGCTGCAGTGTTCCGCTGGAGCGGTGATCGCGGGGGAATTCGCAGCTGGGGTGCCGTCGAGCAAACCTTTGCTCATCAGCGGACACCCCAAGCTTACCTTCGCGCGAGCTGAGCGCTGGCTTCAGGATGGTCCCGCGACTGCGGATGTGCCCGGCGGCGCGCATGCGGCGGCGGTGGTGAGTCCTGCGGCGCGTCTCGCGGCGGGGGTGGTGGTGGAAGCCCGCGCAGTGGTCGCTGAAGGGGCGGAAATTGGAGAGGGCACGCACATCGGAGCGGGCGCCGTCGTGGGACGGGACGTTAAAATTGGCCGCGGGTGCAGGATTTATCCACAAGTAACGATTTATGCGGGCACAACCATTGGCGATCGCGTGACCGTGCACGCGGGCGCGGTGCTGGGCAGCGACGGCTTTGGCTATGTGCGCGATCGAGTGACGGGGCGCTATGAAAAATTCCCTCAGGTGGGACGGCTGGTGATCGAAGATGACGTGGAGATTGGCGCCAACACCACCATTGACCGCGGCGCGCTCGACGAAACCCGCATCGGGCGCGGAACAAAAATCGATAACCTGGTGCACATCGGCCACAACTGCCGGATCGGCGAAAATGTGGTGATCGCCGCGCAGACCGGGCTTTCGGGAAGTATTGTGATCGAGAACGACGTGGTGTTGGGCGGGCAGGTTGGAATCGGCGAGCATGCCCGCGTTTGTGAAGGAGTCATGCTGGGCGGCCAGGGCGGCGTGCTGCCGAATAAAGTGCTGCGCGGCAAAGGCGTGGCATTCTGGGGGACTCCGGCGCAGCCGGTGCGGGAATACTTGAAACAGTTAGCACAATTGGCGAGGCTGGGGAAGAAGCGATGACGCGGGCTTCGGCTCCCGGGCTTCAGGCTTCGGCTGAAACTGGCGGACTTTGTGCGCCGATTAATTGAAGTGGAGGCAGGCTGGGATGACCAGGCGAATCGATCGTTGTGGGTTCGCCGAAGCCTGAAGCCTGATTTATGGCGATCGTCGTGGTTGGCGGACATTCGCGGAGCGTAGGCAAGACCAGCGTGGTGGCTGGTCTGATCGCGGCGCTGCCGGAATTTGACTGGATGGCCGTCAAGATCACGCAGTATGGGCACGGCATTTGCTCGGCCAACGGGGAAGCCTGTGACTGCGCAACCGTAGATCGTTGCTGGGCAATTTTAGAAGAGCAAGACCGCTCGGGAGAGTCCGACACTTCGCGATTTCTCATCGCCGGCGCTCGTCGCGCCCTGTGGGTGCGGACCGAGCAGGGACGGTTAGCCGAGGCGATGCCCGCCCTGCGCGGAAAGGTTGCGGAGACGCGCAATGTAATTCTGGAATCGAACTCTGTGATGCAGTTTCTGCAGCCGGATCTCTACCTCACCGTGCTCGATCCCGCCACCGCGGACTTCAAGACTTCTGCGCGCGAGTTCCTGGACCGGGCCAGCGCTGTGATTCTGCACGGAACAAACGGCACGGACTGGCAGGGTGTGTTGTTAAGTCAGGTGAACGAGCGTCCGGTCTTTCCGATCATGCCGCCGCCCTATGTCACTCCGGAGATCGTGGCATTCGTCCGCGACAAGCTCGTGGAAGCCAGTGTCGCGAGTTCTCACTAACTTTTGGCGGCTACAAACTTCGCGTCCAATCCCTCGTACACTTCCTCCGCCCGACCCAGTGCTTCCTGCACGTTGTCGCAAATATTCTCCGGACCGATGAGTTCCGAGAATTCTGCCTGGTGGATGAATTGCGCAGGCTGCTCGCGCGCTCCGCAGAGAATCAGGGTGCGTTTGCTGGCGTGCAGTTGCTTGGCAACTTCTTCCAAAGCGAAGAGGCCGGTGGCGTCGAGCGCGGTCATGTTGCGCAGGCGCAGGATCACCACCGGCGGCAGCTTGTGCAGGTTCTCGGTAACGACCGCGATTTTATCGGTTGCGCCGAACAGGAACGGGCCGTGGATGCGGAAAATGGTGGCGTAGTACGGGATGTCTTTGTCCTGGAGGATGTGCATACGCCCGTCTTCGATGTAGTCGTCGGTGACTTGCGAGACGGTGGTGGTGGCGGCAACGCGGCTGATGAAGAGCAGCGCGGCCAGAATCATGCCAGCTTCGACAGCGACCGTGAGGTCGGCAAAAACGGTCAGCGCGAAGGTGACCAGCCAGATGCTGATGTCGGTTTTGGTGAGCTTCAGCAGTTGTGGAATCTCGCGCCATTCGCCCATGTTGTAGGCCACGATCATCAGGATTCCGGAGAGCGCGCACATGGGCACGTAACTCACCAGGCGGGTGGCAAAAAGAAGAATGCACAACAGCGTGAGCGCGTGAATCATGCCGGCGACGGGCGACTGCGCGCCGGCGCGAATGTTAGTAGCGGTCCGGGCGATGGCGCCGGTGGCGGGCAGTCCTCCGAACATGGGAGAAAAAATGTTGGCCACGCCCTGCCCGATCAACTCAACGTTGGGGTTGTGGCGGTCGTTGCTCATGCGGTCAGAGACTACGGCGGACATGAGGGATTCGATCGCGCCCAGCATCGCGACGGTGAAAGCCGGGCCCAGCAGACCGTGGATAAGGTCGGTGCGAAACTTGGGCATTACCAGATGCGGCAATCCGCTGGGAATGCCGTTGAAACGCGTGCCGATGGTTTCGACCGGCAGTTTGAAGAAGTACACAGCTGCGGTGCCCATCACGAGCGCGACGATCGGCCCGGGAATGCGCGGGGAAAGGATGCGGCAGATGATCAGCACCAGCACGGTGAACGCGGCCAGCATGGTCGCTTCGGGTGAAAGCGTGTGGAAGCTGCGCGCCAGCGCTTCCATGCGCAGCCAGAAGACCCCGGGGACTTTATCGAGATGCAGTCCAAAAAAGTCTTTGATTTGCGTGCTGGCGATGAGCACGGCGATGCCGTTGGTGAATCCGATCACAACCGGACGGGGGATGAACTTTACTCCAGTGCCGAGGCTGGTAGCGCCCATGATCACAAGCAGGATTCCGGCCATGACGGTGCACATGAAAAGACCGTCGACGCCGTGCGCGGCGACAATGCCGGCAATCACCACGACGAAGGCGCCAGTCGGCCCGCCGATCTGAGTTTTCGAACCGCCCAGAAGAGAAATGAGAAAGCCGGTGACGATCGCGCAGTAAATGCCCGCTTGCGGCGTAAGGCCCGAGGCAATGGAGAATGCCATGGCCAGCGGCAGAGCGACCAGCCCCACGGTGACTCCAGCAATCACATCCAGCAGGAATTTGTGGCGATCGTAATCGCGCAGACAGAGCACAGACTTCGGAAGCCAATTATCTCTGAGGAAAGCACTCGCCATTCTTACATTATGCCGTCGCGCGCGGGCTTTTGGGAGTAGCAAGTTAGGAGGAAAGCAACCGAAAGAACATGTCCGTGCCAGAGTGGCGCACCCTGACAGCCGCGCCGGCGCCAATCGTAGAGACGTTGCTTGCAACGTCTCTGCCGGCACCAGTCGGTCAGCACGTGGCTAGGAGAGACGTAGCAAGCTACGTCTCTACGATAGGGCCGCCGGGCTAGAATCGATTCATGGTCTGGTTGCGAACCGCGGGATGGCTGGCGTGCGTGGTCTATTCAACCATTCCGTTGTTCTGGCTGATGATTCACCCGCGAGCGCAGCGCTGGCGCAAGGTCCGTTCGCCTTACCGGGTGCTGGTTCCGGCATGGATTGTGATGTGGGTTGGCGTGGGCGCGCTGACCGGGCCGTGGCGGCAGGTTGCGATTTATACGACTGCGTGGAGTTGGATTCCTGCGGGGATGCTGTTTGCCACAGGGCTTTTTCTGTACGCGCGTGCTGGAATGCATTTCAGCTGGACGCAGCTGGCCGGGGTGCACGAGATTCGCCCGCCGGAACTGCAGACCGAGCATCGCGAGCAGCGACTTGTAACAACGGGGATTCGGGCACACGTGCGGCATCCGGTGTATCTGGGTCATTTGTGCGAGATGCTGGCATGGAGCGTGGGGACGGGGCTGATTGTGTGCTGGCTGTTGACGGGGTTCGCGATGATCACAGGCGCGGTGATGATTCGGATGGAGGATGCGGAGCTGCGGAGGAGATTTGGGGAAGAGTTCGATAACTACCGCGTATCCGTACCTGCCGTCATTCCGCACTTTCGATGAAGCCGATCAGCGCTTCTCCGTCTTGAGCGGAATGCAGCTATACCAACGGGCCCCCTGCTGTGAAGTCATCTTGAGAATTTGTACGGGCCTAGGGCATTTCGTAGCCACGTTGTGCCTTTCGTCGGGAGGATCGGCCACATCTGACCCATAGCTGTCGAACTGAATCATATATACGTCCTGGTCGTCGTTTCCCGCGAAGCCGACTGATACGAACGAGTCGATTCCTTGCAGATCGTACCGCACAAAAAATGGTTGCTTCTTCCGGACGGCTTTCCACGCGCACGTCAGCGCTGTCTTGTCATCAGCACCGATTTCCACCCGTCCGCAATTAAGCGCCTGCGGTCCAGCGATGCTGCGCATTCTCCGATCCATCACGCCGCTGGGGTCCGCTATCTGTGCCGAGAGTACGAGACTATAAATAAGAAAAAGAGCGGCAACCCGCGCAGCGCTCGTCTTCTTAATCACCGCGTCTACCCCTCTGGACGAAGCATACCAGTTCACGCGGAGAGTCCGGCTATAATCCGACTTGGCTGAAAGCTGAGAGCTGACGGCCGAAAGCTTCCTCATGCGCTTTGAACTTTTCATCGCGAGACGCTACCTGCGCGCCAAGCGGCGGCAGGCGTTCATCGGCATCATTACCGGCATTTCGATTGTCGGGGTGGCCGCGGGCGTGGCTTCGCTGGTGGTGGCGCTGGCCATTAATAACGGGTTCCGGCAGGACTTGCAGCAGCGGCTGCTGGGGTCGACGTCGCATATCAGTTTGTTGCGGGTTGCCGATGACGGCATTCAGGATTGGCCGGCGCTGATGGATCGGCTGTCGAAACAGCCGCATGTGGTGGCGGCGGCGCCGGCGATTTTTGAGCAGGTGCTGATTTCGAGGGGCCCGCGGGCCCAGGGAGCGGTGCTCAAGGGGATGATCCCGAAGTATGAGCGACAGGTGGGGGATTTGCTGAGTTCGCTGAAGGAGGGATCGGCGGCGGCGTTGGAGGAGCAAGCTCCAAACGCTCAGATCGATTCTTCCGAACAGATGCATTCTTCGGAGATCGAAAACCGCGCGGGCGAGGCGCCCGCGGCCACACGAGCGGGGGCGGAGCAAGCAAAGTCCAAACCGGCTGATTCCAAACAGGATGACGAGTCTCCGGATGACTTGGCTGGCGTCCAGGCTCGCGTGGCAGCCATGCCTCCGATCGTTTTGGGCAAGGACTTGGCCGACAGCCTGGGCGCGAGTGTTGGGTCCGTTGTGCTGGTCACCAGCCCGCAAGGGGAGCTGACTCCGTTTGGTATGGTGCCCAAGTACAACCGGTTCCGCGTAGTGGGAATATTCAATTCCGGATTCTTCGATTACGATTCGCACTGGGCATTCGTACGGCTCTCAGATGCGCAGCAGTTGTTCGGCCTGGGCGATCTGATCTCGGTGCTCGAGTTCAAGGTCGACGACATCTACAACGCGGACAAGATTTCCGGCGCGCTGGAAGACGCAGCGGGCAAAGGCTTCATGGCCACCAACTGGATGGAGCAGAACAAAGCGCTGTTCCACGCGCTGCGGCTGGAGCGGCTGGTCACGTTCATCACCATTGGCCTGATCGTGTTCGTGGCCGCGCTGAATATCCTGATCTCTCTGATCATGATGGTCATGGAAAAAACCAAAGACATCGCCGTGCTGATGTCGATGGGCACCCGGCAGGCGCAGGTGCGCAACGTGTTTATTGCGCAAGGAATGCTGATTGGTGTAATCGGGACGGCGATCGGGCTGCTGGTTGGCTACGCCATTTCGTATGCGGGTGGGCATTACCATGTCATTTCTTTGTCACCGGAGGTGTATTCCATCGATTATGTTCCGTTTGCCCCGCGCTTGATGGATGGCGTGATCGTGGCCGTCGTGGCCGTGGGAATTTCGTTTGTGGCGACCCTCTATCCGTCGTGGTCGGCATCGCGCATATTGCCCGCGGAAGCGCTGCGGTATGAATAGCGGAGGTCTGGGGTCAGAGGTCTGGGGTCAGCGACCTCGGTTGGTTGCAGGTGCTGCATTTTGACAGGTTCGTGACCTCGGTCACATGACAGATTTTGGGATGGGTATACAGTTTCCGGCATGTACGGCTTTTGCCAACGGAAGGCGTGGGAAACGATTAGCGGCCGCCGCGCACTACTGTTGAGGGCGTTCGTATCCGCGCTTGGAACGAAAGAGACAGGAATTGCATCTAACCGATCAAGTGACCGAACTTCCGCTCCCACAACAAGAAGCGCTGTTGAGGGTTGAAGGACTTAAGAAGGTTTTCCGGTCCGGCGAATCGGACCTGGTGCTCTTTGAGAATCTATCGTTTACGGTAAAGCGCGGCGAGATGCTGGCGATTGTGGGCGAGTCGGGAGCGGGGAAGAGTACCTTGTTGCACATCCTGAGCGCTCTTGATCGGGCTTCGGCGGGTGACGTATACTGCGCCCACTTGAAACTGAATTCTTTGTCGCAGGACGCAGCCGCTGAGTTTCGCAATCGCGAGACCGGGTTCGTCTGGCAGTTTCACTATTTGCTGCCGGAATTCACGGCAGCAGAGAACGTCGCCATGCCGTTGCTGCTGCGCGGGCAGACCTGGCAACAGGCGGAGCCAGAAGCTTCGCGCTGGCTGCGCGAGGTGGGACTGGAGCAGCGCGGGCATCACCGTTCAGGAGAACTTTCCGGCGGTGAGCAGCAGCGCGTGGCTCTGGCCCGGGCGCTCATCACTAGTCCTAAGCTGTTGCTGGCGGATGAACCCACCGGGGATCTCGACGTTCAAACGGCGGAATCGGTTTTCGCATTGATTGCCCGGCTCCATCGCGAGCACCAGCTTACCTCCCTCATCGCTACCCACAACTTGTCCTTTGCACGAAGGTGCCATCGCGTGTTGCGGCTGGGACGAGGTAGCGTAGAGGAGATTGCGGCGGAGTCCTTGCCGGTATAAGGCCTTGAAAATGAGCAGCAAGGTTAGTAAGACAAAGTGCAAGAGATTGAACCACAAGAAGGCGGCAAAAGGAACTCCGGCAGGTTTCTTCGGTAACGTGATGAAAGATTTAAAATAACGTTTCGGCACTTGGGTTTAGTGGTCTTTTGATTGCATAATGACGATAATAGAGGTACCGGGGAGCACGAAGAACGATCGCAGTGAACGGTCGTACTGAAGGAACGTACTGAACGGGCGTACTGAACGAACCAGGGTTGCGGCAGGTCGAGCGGAAGAGGCTTTTCTCGACCGGGAAGATCAGGGGGAAGGGCGATATGTTTGAACGTTATACGGAGAAAGCCAGGCGCGTAATCTTCTTTGCGCGCTACGAAGCCAGCCAGTTCGGGTCTCCATACATCGAGACTGAGCACCTGCTTCTGGGGCTCCTGCGCGAAGACAAAGCCCTGACCAACCGGTTCCTGCGGTCGCACGCCTCGGTAGAATCCATCCGCAAACAGATCGAGGGGCACACTACCATCCGCGAGAAGGTTTCCACTTCGGTGGACCTGCCGCTGAGCAACGAATGCAAGCGGGTTCTGGCCTACGCGGCTGAGGAGGCCGAGCGGCTTTCGCACCGGCACATCGGAACCGAACACCTGTTGCTCGGATTGCTGCGCGAAGAAAAGTGTTTTGCCGCGGAGATTCTGCATGAACGCGGGCTGCGACTTTCGACAATTCGCGAAGAGTTGGCGCGCAGCAGCCAGGAGAAGGCTGCACCGCAACGGCAGCGCGAGTCTTCCCTGCTGAGCGAGTTCTCGCGCGACCTGACGCAGTCTGCCATGGACAGCCAGCTCGATCCGCTGGTGGGACGCGACGGTGAAGTCGACCGCGTGATCCAGATTCTGTGCCGCCGCACCAAGAACAATCCGGTGCTAATTGGCGAGCCGGGAGTCGGCAAGACGGCGATCGTCGAAGGACTGGCGCAGCGTATTGCCGACGGCGAAGTCCCGTCATTCCTGGCCGACAAGCGGATTCTCGCGCTCGACCTTTCCCTGATCGTAGCGGGAACGAAATACCGCGGACAGTTCGAAGAGCGGCTGAAGACCATCATGAAAGAATTGATGGAAAATCAGAATTCCATCATCTTTATTGACGAGCTGCACACGCTCGTTGGGGCGGGCTCGGCGGAAGGGTCGCTGGACGCGGCCAACATCCTCAAGCCGGCGCTATCGCGCGGCGAAATTCAATGCATTGGGGCCACCACTCCGGGCGAGTATCGCAAGTCGATTGAGAAAGACCGCTCGCTGGAACGGCGCTTCCAGGCGGTGAAAGTTCCGCCGCCGAACGAGGCGGACGCGATCAAGATTCTGTTTGGCATCAAAGATCGTTACGAAAAATTTCATGCCGTTACCTACACCGACGAAGCCATCAACTTTGCGGTATCGCACTCGAACCGTTACATTCCCGACCGCTTCCTGCCGGACAAGGCGATCGACCTGGTCGATGAAGCCGGAGCGCGCGTAAAGCTGCGCCAGACTTCCCTGCCCGAGGAAATCACCGAGGTGCAGAAGCGCATCAAGTTCATCGTGCATCGCATGGAAAATGCCATCGCGAACCACGAGTTCGAGAAGGCGCGTTTCTACTCCGACGAGGAACGCAAGGAGCGCGACAACCTGCGCGCGCTGCGAGAGAAATATCATCTCGACGAATCTTCCACGGGCGTTGTCAACCGCGAGGACATCGAAGACGTTGTCTCGCGCTGGACGGGCGTTCCCGTTACCTCGATCAAAGAAGAAGAAACGCAGAAATTGCTGCGCATCGAGGATGAGCTCCACAAGCGGATTATTTCGCAGGATAAATCGATCAGCGCGCTAGCCCGAGCCATCCGGCGTTCGCGCGCGGGATTGAAGAATCCGAACCGGCCGATCGGCTCGTTTCTGTTCCTGGGCCCCACGGGCGTCGGCAAAACCGAAGTCGCTCGCACTCTGGCGCAGTTCATGTTTGGCACCGAAAAAGCTCTGGTCCGCTTCGACATGTCGGAGTTCATGGAGAAGCATTCCGTCTCGAAGCTGATCGGCTCGCCTCCAGGATATGTCGGCTACGAAGAAGGCGGACAGCTCACCGAACGCGTGAAGCGCGCTCCTTACTCCGTCGTCCTGCTCGATGAAATCGAGAAAGCGCACCCCGATGTGTTCAACATCCTGCTGCAAGTTTTCGAAGACGGGCAACTGACCGACGGGTTGGGAAACACAGTTGATTTCAAGAACGTGATTCTCATCATGACCTCGAACATCGGCGCCCGGCACCTGCAAAAGCGCGAGGGCCTGGGCTTCCAGTCGAGCAAGGAAGACATGATCTCGGACAAAGTCGAGGAACTGGTGAAGGGCGAGGTCAAGCGCACTTTCAACCCCGAGTTCCTGAACCGGCTGGATGAAATCATTCTGTTCAACGCTCTGGGCGAAGGCGACCTCATCCAGATTCTCGAGCTCATGGTCAACCAGCTCAACCAGAACCTGGCGCAGAAATCGATCACGGTCACAGTTGCGGACGAAGCCAAGAAATGGATCCTCAACCAGACGCTCACCGACCGCAGTTACGGCGCGCGGCCGCTGCGGCGGGCGTTGCAGAAATACATTGAAGACCCGCTTTCGGAAGCGCTGATTCAGGGCACGATCACCACGCGTCCGGCATTCATCGAGGTCTTCCTCGAAGACAACAAGCTGTTCTACCGCCCGGTGGATGCGGAAAAAGCCGAGGGCGTGCTGCTGTACTCGAACTAGGCCGTCAGGTTTCAGGCATCAGCCGTCAGCGCAAGCTGGCGGCTTTTGTTTTTGCCGCTTGTGTGGGGACGGGCGCTCTCGCCCGTCCAAGCCGAGCGCAGCTCGGCACTGTTCTGGCAGGTTAGCGCCGTTTGCGTCGCGCGGGGCCGGCTATCTTCGTCAACGCCAAACTGTAGTCCCGAATCGTTTCCGGGCACGACTGGTTGTAAATAAATTGCCCCTCCCGCCGGCACTCGATCAGCTTCGCGTCCGCCAGGATCTTAAGGTGATGCGAAACTGTTCCCGGCGTAAGCCTGTGCTCTTCAACCAGTTCTCCGCAAAACATCTCCCGGCGTGTGGAAATCGCCTCATAAATGCGCAACCTCGTAGGATCGCTTAAGGCCTTCGAAATCCGAGCCAATTCCTTTTTTTTCATGGGCATACTTATTGTAGACCGCCGTACGAAGAAACTTGAACCCGGAACACTTTGATACTCATCAAAGTGTACAAATGAGGAAGGCCCGCAGCGGCCTCCTTACAATCTGCGGTTCCAAAGTTCGTATTGGGGAGATTCCATGAGCAAAAGGTTTGCAGGCAAAACGGTCGCAATCACAGGCGGCAACAGCGGCATTGGACTGGCAACAGCCAAGTTGTTCCATGAAGAAGGCGCGAAAGTCGCGATCTCAGGGCGCGATCAGAAGACACTGGATGAGGCCGTCAAAATCATCGGCGGGGATACCCTGGCTGTGAAAGCAGACGTCGCCAAACTGGCGGACATCGACAAGTTCTACGCCCAGATCGCCGCGAAGTTCGGCAAGATCGATGCGCTCTTCGCCAACGCGGGCATCGCGAAGTTCGCTCCGGTGGGCGACAGCAGCGAGCAGATGTTCGACGAGACCTTTGACATTAACGTGAAGGGCCTGTATTTCACGCTGCAGAAGGCGATTCCCCTGCTCAACGATAATGCCGGGATCGTGCTGAATTCCTCGGTGGTCAACACCAAGGGCGGACCCGCCACGAGCGTCTACGCGGCGAGCAAAGCAGCGGTGCGCTCACTGGCGCGAACCTTCGCGGGCGAACTCGTCGACCGCGGAATCCGCGTGAACGTGGTCAGTCCGGGGCCAATTCTCACACCCATCTTCGGACGAACCGGCCTGCCCCAAGCTGCGGTCGACGAGTTTGCCGCTCATGTCAAGTCGCAGGTTCCGATGAAGCGCTTCGGCTCTCCTGAGGAAATTGGCCACGCCGTTCTTTTCCTGGCCAGCAGCGAAGCATCCTACATCACGGGCGTGGATCTCTATGTGGATGGCGGGATGACCCAGATTTGATCGTGACCAGCGGCCGGGAATTTCCGGCCGCTGACCCTGTAAACTAGCAGCACGCGAAGCTGCGGAGCGTATCCATGGAAAAAGTTAACATCGCCGACAAATTCTCGAAGATCTCCGAATACTGGAAGCCCTACATCGGAGCCGAACTAAACGGGCAGGCGGTCAAGTTCGACAAACTCAAGGGAGAGTTCGTGTTCCACCATCACGAGCACGAAGACGAATTGTTCCTGGTGGTCAAGGGCCGGTTCCGCATGGAGTATCGCGATTCCGACTCGCGTGACCGGCACGAATGGATCGAAGAAGGCGAATTCATCGTGGTGCCTCGCGGCGTGGAGCATCGTCCCGTGGCGCCGGAAGAGTGCTGGATTCTGCTCTTTGAGCCAGCTTCCACGCTGAACACCGGAAACCTGGTCAACGAGCGCACGCGGCCCCAGTTGGAGCGGGTATAAGATTGGAGTGCGCGGTAGACGTCGAAAACTACGTCTCTGCGAGCTGCGTTTAAGAGCATTAAAAACATGGAACTGATCGTTTACTCATCCGCCTGGTGTCCGGATTGCCGCGAAGCCAAGCGCTTTCTCGCCAAGCACAACATTGCTTACCAAGACATCGACATCGAGACGACTCCCGGTGCCGCCGAGGAAGTCGTCAAGCGCACCGGCAAGCAGGCCATTCCGCAGTTTGTGATTGATGGCGAATGGGTGCAGCCTTACCGGCCGGGCAAGGGCTTCCTGTACGCGGAGATGGCGAAGCGGCTGGGAGTGAAGAATATCTAAACCCAGACGCAAATCGCCTGCCGTCACCGAGGCAACCCCAAAACCATTCAGCATCTCATCGCAAATCCAGCCGCATGCCTTAGAATTCCCTCGCTGCAGCTCCGGCTTCATAAAGAGGACACCTCATGGTGCGAGTGGGATTAATTGGATTTGGTCTGGCCGGGCAGGCGTTCCATGCCCCGGTGATCGAAGGCGTCGCCGGGATGGAGCTGGCCTGCATTCTTGAACGCCGCGGATCGCTAGCCCACGAAAAATATCCGCAGGTTCGGGTGGCGCGGACGCTCGACGAATTGCTGTCCGACAAAACCATCCGCCTGGTTGCGGTGGCTACTCCCAACGATTCGCACTTCGATCTGGCGAAGGCCTGCCTGCTGGCGGGGCGGGACGTGGTGGTCGATAAGCCCTTCGCCCCAACCATGGCGGAATGCCAGGAACTGGTGCGCCTGGCGAAGGAACGCGGACGGCTGATCACCGTGTACCACGACCGCCGGTACGACGGAGATTTTCATACGGTCCAAGAGATCATGGCAGCGGGAGCGCTGGGCGAGGTTGTAGAGTTCGAATCGCGCTTCGACCGCTTCCGTCCCCAACCCAAACCCGGCGCATGGCGCGAGCGCGCCGACCACCCCGGCGCCGGCGTTCTGTTCGACCTGGGACCACATTTGATCGATCAGGCGCTGATCCTGTTCGGCGAGCCCCAGGCGATAACGGCTTGGGCACTGCGCCAGCGGGCTACCTCAGAAGTGGACGACGCATTTGACGTGTTCCTGGAATATCCGCGCACACGGGCGCTGCTGCGGGCGCGCATTCTGGCATTCGCTCCCACGGCTCACTTTCTTCTTCACGGCACCAAGGGAACGTTCGTGAAAAATGGCATGGACCCGCAGGAGGAAATCCTGCGCAGCGAAAGATCTCCCAGGGGCAAGGACTGGGGCCCGGACTGGGGCGTAGACCTGGAGGAACGCTGGGGAACTCTCAGCGTGGTTGGAGAACCCAGCCGGCGGGTGAAAACCGAGCGTGGAGACTATCGCAACTTCTACGCCAACTTCCGCGACGCGATCGAGAAAGGTGTCCCATTGGAAGTGACCCCGCAGCAGTCGTTGCAGGCGATGCGAGTCGTTCTGCTGGCGCATAAGAGCAGCTGCGAGAAGAGAACTGTGCGTTGGGACGAGCCTGTGGAATAAGACGGTCCCATTCCGCAGAGGGACCCTCGCATCGCGAGGTTGCACGACGACTTGCGCGAGGCGATCGTGTGGCAGGGAGATGCTTCGACGTTGCGTGAGTGCGGCCAAGCCGCCCAAAACAAACGGGGCGGGAAAGTTTCCCCGCCCCGGTAGAGCCACCTCCGGCAGCCCAAGCGTTACAGCGCACGGTCTACTGGTCTGTGGGTTTCAGGTAAGACTGGGCGGAAATTGCCGTCCCCCAAATCCCGGAAGCGTCGTAATCTCCAGCCGTCCACATCAAGACGCCAGCAGGTTTCGTGTTGTCCGGGGCAACCGCCGAATAGTCTCCCCAACGGCCCTGACTGTACAAGCCAGTACCACCGGCGATCGCATACCCGGCGCCGTTCATGAAGGTGTCACCATAAGTGACGCGCCGACCGGTCACGGTCATCTCGGGATAGATGTTATCGTCTGAGTACGTGTAGGTCATGGTGAGATTGTTTTCGGCGTCGGGGATCAAGGTGGCGAAATAGGCGGACCCGTTCGTGCCCTGACCTCCGCAGTAGAAGCAGTCTTCCTGCCGCTCGTCTCCGCCGGTGATGTTCTGGCTGGTATTCAAGAGCGGATGATAGTCGAACCAGATTGGGTGAGCTCCCGGGACGCCCGGAGCACCCGTTTCAAGAGAGCCGAACAAATCTCCGGCGTGGTAATACATCGAACCTGTGATGCGGGTGTCGATCGTTTCGATCGACTGAGCGCTCCCGGGTTGATCGGCTTGCGGGGCATAGTAGTAAGTGTGAGACGTCGGTACAACAGCGCCGGCAAACGTGGGACCAGGCCCACCGGTGGTGAACGCGGCCACGTTGTTCTCCGACCATATAGTCAGGCCGTTGCAGCCCGCCCCGCAGTTCCACAGGATGTTGAACGAGTTGGTGATCAGCTCCGCGCTAGGGTGGTCACCCGGGCCTTGCGGATTCGCTGGCGAGAGCGTATCGACGAGCGTTCCGTTCACTGTGAAGCCGGCCTGATACCAGTAATAGTAGCCCGTACCAGCGTAGAGACGGTCCTTGGGGAAAGTGAACAGGTAGTTGTTAATGAACGCGCCCTTGCAGTTGCTGGCGAACTGGTTTAGGCCCACGTAAATCGCACCCTTGGTGCCATTCTTGCCCCAATTGTTAGAGTCGTGGCCGAGGGTTGGGTAATCCGGGCACTCTCCCGTGTTGCCCACCTGCAGCTTGATAATGTTCCAGCCGCCCGTTGGATTATTTGTTTTGCTGACCGCCACCATGATCTGGCCGACGTTGTTCGAGGTGAAGCTGCTCTCAGTCAGCATGACGAAGATATAGCGGCCGTTGGTCCAGTCGTAAACTCCGCGTGGATCGGTCGTATAAGTCCCGGCTGGGAGGCCAAAAAATGCGGTCGCACTTTTGGGATATCCCGCCTGAATTACTCCGGTTTTCGTGTACACCGCAATGAATGTGTTCACGAACTGGGCGACGTAAGTTGGTCCGACCGCAATCGCCATATCGGAAGGCGTGCTGCCATTCTCACTTTGAGCAATGAACGCATTGGTCGTGCTCAGAAAGGTCTGGGAACTCGTCGGAGCAGGCCCCACTTGTCCCGCAGTCGCCATCGCGTGGTTACCCGCCAGCATCGCGGCCTGCTGCTTCATCGCAGCATATTGCGCATCGGTCCGTCCGTCGCGCGGCCGTAGCATAGTGACGTGACGAGACATTTCTGCGGCGCTCGCCGCAGGAACTTCGTCCAAAACCACCTCTCGGATCGTTGAATTGAAATGTCCTTCGCCGCCACCTGTGGTTGCCTGCATGTTGCGCAAATCCTGAGCCGCGGCGAGCATCGTACAAGCGATCAGCAAAACGAACAAACTTACGAGAAACTTCTTCATGGTTACATATCCTCCATTTGGATCCTGGGTTCGCACATGGAAAGGGCTTCTCCGCCAAAACGAAGAAGAAGTTGCTTCTGACTGCTCTTGGGAAAAAACGAATCGAGCCAGCCGGCAGTTCTTTGGGGGGGACAACGCGTTCCGGCCGCCCAGCAAAGATACTCCAGATTCCCGAGCTGTCAAGAAGAAATCTTGTGGGAATCAGATTTCCAACGCGCGATGCGCATCTTTCTGCACTAATGGGGAAAACCCGTAGGTCACCCGAGCCTTCAGCATCGAGCGCCGGGGCGAGTTGAAACTTTTCCGGCTCCCGACACTCCAATCTGCTTGGTCACGTCATTACGTACTCAGATCAGGGGGACGACAGAAAATGCCCATCTATTCGCTCAAATCCGCAATAATTCTGCTGGGACTGCTTACCGGAGCGACCGCCTGCAACGCTAAGGCCGGTACCGCGACGGCGGTTCCCAAACCCGCACAAGACGCCAAACTTGCAGCCACCACCGGCCGCCAGACCGCCATCGTGGCGGGCGGCTGCTTCTGGGGCATCCAGGCGGTGTTCCAGCATGTGAAGGGAGTGATCAGCGCGACCTCCGGCTACTCCGGCGGGTCGGCGAAAAACGCCGAATATGAAATCGTCAGCACCGGCGAGACCGGCCACGCCGAATCCGTTCAGATCGTCTACGATCCCTCGCAGATCACCTATGGCGAACTGCTCCGCGTCTTCTTCTCGGTCGCACACGACCCAACCCTGCTGAACCGGCAGGGCCCCGACGAGGGCACGCAATATCGCTCGGCAATTTTCTACTCCACCGACGAGCAGAAACGCATCGCCGAAGCCTACATCGCTCAGCTCGATGAGGCGCAAGTGTTCCCCCAGCGAATTGTGACGCAAGTCGTGCCGCTGCAAGCTTTTTATCCAGCCGAGGCTTATCACCAGAATTATGCGGCGCTGCATCCCAACCAGCCCTACATCGTGTTCAATGACGCGCCCAAGGTCGCGCATTTGCGCCAGGAGTTTCCCGACCTCTACACCGGAAAATAGAAGGTTTCCTCTGTGTGCTCTGCGGCTTTCCTTTGCGACCTCTTCGGTTAGAAGCTTTTGATTTTGAGAAGCACGCGGGAATGCGTGGCCCTGGACGAGCAGCGCGGGATTTCGACAGAGCGAGCAGCGGAGGGGAGCATGTTCAATTCTGATCCAGACAGCGAAGGCGTTCCGCGAACGCGTCGCGTATTTCTGGCCAGCGCCGCCGTAACCCTCGGCGGGCTCGCCTTTTGGTCGTGGAAAAAGTCTCGAGTAGTCGAAGTGGCAGCCGCGGTTAGTGCTCCGCACGAAGTCACGATCGTTCTGTTCTCCGATTCCGGCCAGCGCTTGAAAACGGCGCGCGTCGCTAAGATCGTGAAGACCGAAGCCGAGTGGCGCAAGCAGCTTTCTTCCAACGCATTCGACATTGCGCGGCGCGCCGACACCGAAATTGCCTTCTCCGGTAAGTACTGGAACCTGCACGATCAGGGACTGTTTCGCTGCATCTGCTGCGACAACGCCTTGTTCAGTTCAGAGACGAAATTCGACTCCGGCACCGGCTGGCCCAGTTTCTGGGCGCCGCTCGCGCCGGAAAATGTAACCGAGATTCGCGACACGAGTTTCGGCGTGGTCCGCACCGCGGTCTCCTGCACCCAATGCGACGCTCACCTCGGCCACGTCTTCGACGACGGCCCCGAACCCACGCATCTGCGCTACTGCATGAATTCGGCATCCCTGCGCTTCGCGCCCAGGTCGTAGCAACGAGAGAGATGCCGGGTACCCCATTTCTCGCGCGTTCTTTGCGCGAGAAGTGGGGATTTCCCTTCCGGCATCATTGGCCAGGGCGTCGGGCGTCTCGCGTTCTTTGGAGGCGCAGTGCCGTTGGTCGCGTTATCCCGCGCCACACTATAATCAGCGGTATGACTCCCCCACTCCCCGTCTTTCGGCAACCCACCGCCGTCGAGAAAATTTTTAACCGCGTCTTTGGATTTCTGGTCGGGCTCGGTCTGGGGTTCAACTACAACTACCTGCTCGAAGTTCGCGGACGCAAGAGCGGCAAGCTCTATTCGAATCCGATCAATCTGCTGGAACTCAACGGCAAGCGTTTCCTGGTGGCTCCCCGCGGACGAACCCAGTGGGTGCGCAACGCCGAAGCCGGCGGGGAAGTCACCTTGAAGAAGGGACGCACGCGTCTGAGATTCCGTTTGCGCCCGCTCTCCGACGCCGAGAAACCCGAAATCCTGAAGGCCTACCTCGATCGCTTCAAGAGCGAGGTGCAGCGGTACTTTCCGGTAGCTGCTGGCTCTCCGCCCGAGGCTTTTGCCACGCTTCTTTCTAGTTACCCAGCCTTCGAACTCCTAAGCCTCTGATCCGGCACGGTCGACGTGTCTCACCGTCGTCCGCGTACTCTCTTTCCAGAGGTTGTAGTGAACTCGATGAAGTTTCGCCACACCGCACGCCAGGATAAGTTTCGCGCGGCGGGGCAGGCTACAGAACGTCAGAAGGAGAAAAAGGAGGACGGGCGCTAGCCCGTTCTCCGGAGTTATGACAGAAGGAGGTGCTGCAACAGGAGGTATCGAGAAAGTGTGGTTAGTGGCTGTCGCCGTCGTGATTAACGTCTCCAGAACTCTTCGGCGCTGCTGCGCCCTGTTGGGCCGCGCGGCTCAGGTTGACTGTGTCCTGAGGAGGAGCGGCGCCTTTCTGGGGTTGGGCCTGCACCAGACGAGCGGCCGGCTGTTGGGTTTGGTTGAGTTGATTGGCATGGCTAGCGTTACTGCTGCTGATTGGGTTTACCGACATAATTAGCAAATCGGCGGATGCAGTCGCGGACTTTAGCGAAATTGTGGTGCGATAAGCGATCTTTAATAAGGGTTACTCGGCAAGGCTGAGCTCCGTTGATTCTCGATGGCTTACGCGGCTCCGGAACCCCACACCTTCCGCGAGAGAGGCCGTGAAGATGATACTCGCTGGCGTTCGTGGAGGCGCACGCCTCGCTGCGCTCGGCGGGACAGCCGAGGCGGCTGTCCCCACGAAAAACTGGCCGGCGCTAAGCAATTTAGGCGTTCAGTGAGACGCTTCCGGCCGTTTGCGCCAGCACGTCTGGCGTGGCCACGCCACCGCTCAGTGACAGCGGCAAGCCTTGCAGCACCGAGTTGTACGCCTGTTGTGCGGCCGACAAGTTGTTAGACTGGAGCGCCTGCCCCAGTTGGTCTAGGCCTGCTCCGGCGCCGGGCGCTGTAGGGTCTTCCGGTCTCGCTACCGGATGGTGGTGATGGTGCCCGTGCGCTCCTCCGGCCTCAGGGCCCTGCTGCGCGATGGGCGCCCCCGGAGCCGGCTTCGCGGGCGCTCCGGGCAGGTTTCCGGCCTGCAAATCCGTCTGCAGCTGGCGTAACGCCTGGGTCACGGGGTCGTTGCCCGGCGTGGATACAGTGGCGCTCGTGGAAGAAGCCTGCTGCAGCGTGGCAAAGTCAGTTTGCGCTGCTGAGAGTTTGCCCGACTGCAGGTGCTGACCCAACTGCTGGAATTGTTGGCGCAACTGGTTTAGCTTGCTCGCCTGGCTCGCGCTGGCAGAACTCACGCTAAAGCCCGAAGCGACCGAGTTGTGGCTGGCGATGCTCGAAACCGACATATGCAAATCTCCTTCCGTCCCGTAATGCGGGTGTGCATCATCAACGCGGATCATTGACGCGGATCGCTAACGCCGCTGGCTGCAGTTCCCTGCTTGAGCAGTGCGACGTAGTGGTTTAGGCACGTACCCGGCCAACCGGAGGTGACGTCATGGAAACTGGAAAATGCTGATCTGGGTGGAGTTAGAGCCATCCCGACTGCGGGCGGAAGGGGCTATCGTGAGCAAATGTGGAAGAAGGTGCCGATCGCCAGGCGGCAGAATCTGCCGCGAGCGTTCGGATTCTCAGCGGCTTGCTGCCGCGATCAGGCTCCGGTCACGAAGAATTTCTCGTCGCTCTTGTGATCGGGCTTGTGGTCGGACATGGGTTGGTGTTTGTTGGTGGCGGCGTCTCCGGCCACGTCCTGCACGAAGTCGCGGCGGCGTTCGCGGCCTTTGTGCTCGAGCACGCGCACCCGGCGCGCGGGAATGTTGCTGGGTTCGAGGCTGACGATGCGACCGTCGCGGACCTGAATCTGCGAGCGGAACCAGTCCGTGCGGTACATGCGGCCGGCCGCGTAGAAGGTCATGGACGCGGCCAGGGGACCTTCGAACTCATCTCCCGTGCAGGCGAGAATGCGCTTGCCCATCTCCTGCGTCCATGTCATGCCGCCGACCAGCGGATCGTTGAGGCGGCAACGCTCGAACGGCACGGCATGGGAAAGCTTGCGCAGTTGAACCAGTTGCAGCAGCACCGAAGTCTTGGCCAGATTGGTCACGATGATCCGGGCTTCGCTGGCGGAGACGCGCTCCAGCTTGAGGTGCAGTTCCGGCGACCACTCGCGCTCGAACTCTTCGCGCGCCAGCTGCAGGCCCTTGTCGGTGGCTTCCACATAGCGCAATGTGGCCCGGGCCAGCACCACGCTGAAAAAACAGGTGACCACGGTCGCAATGATCGGAATGTAGCTGATCAGCGAGGAAAACGGGAGGCGGATCGAGTCGAATAATTGCAGGTGCATAAAAGCGCTCAGCTCCTCACCGCACGGTGGCGGGGTCTCGGTTCGGGGAGAGCGCCGCAAGCTCATCGCCAGAAATCACTCGTCGCGTGCGGGCGCCAGAATGATGAAAGTCTAGCGGCCTAATGGCGAGCGTTCCAGATGCGTATGGTGCTGATGTCCGGGGCGGCTGGGGGCTGGGACTTTAGTAACCGGGAGAGGGTTAAAAAGCAGAGGCTAGACGCCAAAATCAGAAGGTAGAAGCAAAGTCAAAGGCGGCGGACAAGGCATGCCCTGAGCGGAGTCGAAGGGAGTGTCCGCCCCATACAAATCAAAATCTAAAGACTATTCCAGCACGCTGTCATCCAGCTTCTTGCGGCCCCAGTCGGCAGCGGCCTGAACGAAAGCTAACACCACGGGATGCGGTTTTTTATCGGTGGACGATAGCTGCGGCTGAAAAAGTGTCGCCAGGAAAAATCGGTGCGTAGGCGATTCGATGGCGCGGGTTTCGCCTTGCGGGCCGCGCGCCACGACCGGGAATCCGGCTTCCATGGCGCACCATTCAAATTCCGGATTCACTTCGAAGTTGCAGAAAAATTCTTCCGTCGCGGTCTCTTTCCCCTTGCCATAGAACGATTGCAGATAAGAGCCGGGACGCAGGCGAATCTCTGGAATCGCTCCCGAAAGCTTGGGTGCGTCGCCCTTGCGATGGGGCACGGCGCAGGCCACGGGATAAATGATGATATTTTTCGAGCCGGAATTATTTTCAGCAGTGTCGGCGTCCTGGATGCCGTGCACGTTGCGGGCGAATTCGAGGAAGGCGTACTGGAAGCCTCCGCAAGTGGCGAGCAACGGCCAGTCGCGGCGGCGGGCGAACTCGATCCCTTTCAACATCCCATCAAAACTTTTGTAAGGACTGCCGGGCGCGGCCCACAAGCCGTCAAAACTTTCGAGAATTTTTTCGGCCTCGGCCCCGGCCAGGGAAGGTGTGGGGATCCATTCCGATTCGACCGTAATGCCCAGCTTGTGCGCGGCATGCTGAATCGAATCGGCGGTCGCGGGATGCGAGCGAAACTCAGAATTAAAGTCGCCCAGAATCCCAATGCGGGTGGCATCGCTCACTTGAGCATTGTACTAGAGCGCTTTGGCCGCACCGCGCACGGCCAGGCATGGCGTGGTTAGAAGGATGGTGCGGTAATACGCGCAGTAACGTGGGTTGCAGTAAGACGATGCCGGGAGATGGTTCAGGCCAGTTACAGCCAGTTAAGAACCACGAGCAAGCCATAAAGACTGAGCAGCGCCACGACCGGTCCGCCCCAGATCATCAGCGTGCATTTCCAACCGAGCGAGCGGGCGACTTCCTGCTGGCTGTGCCAGGAAATAAGAAATGTCTTATTGTTCGTGCCCTTGGTCAGCACGACCGGCGGGTGAGCATCGAATCCGTCGGCTTGACTGGCAGCTGGGATTACGGCTCCGCTGGAACGATTCTCGCCGCCTTCGGGCGACTTGGCGCCGGCAGAAGATGCGCCCGCAGAAGATGGGGCGGCAAACCTCGGGTCCGGACTCATTCGAACCGCAGTGCCTCCCAGTCCCGCCGCCGACCATGCTGCGGGATTCGTAATGCCGGCTTTTAGCAAGGCGTCCGCAACTTTCTGCGGTTGACTCGCGGTCGGTTGGCTGGCAAGCGTCCGGGCGGCGAAGCTATCGAAGCTTTCTCGGGCCGGGCCGGAAGAGCCATCACTGGAAGAAAACGAGATTGAGTTGCCAAGGGATAACGACAAGCCCGGCACCACCAACGCTGGCATTGCGAACCCTTGCCCGGGAACCCGGTCGAGCGCCTCTGGATCAGGAATCGGCTCGCCTTTAACCTCGATTCCCGTGTTGTCGCCCAACGTACCCAGGATGAACAGGGAGTTCTTGGGCTTAATGCAGCATTCCTCGATTTTGATTTTGTTGGTCGAGTCCACGCCGTGACGAGCGAGAAAGCTGCACACGCTCGCGGGAGCGTCGTTCGACGAGAAAAACGAAGTGTTAAACTGCTCCTCGAAATCACGATGCAAGTCGAGTTCCGCGCCGCGCGGATCAACCAGCATGCGCCCGGTATTATCGTCGAGAAAAAAGGGCACGTACATACATTCACCGGCCACCTTCACCCAGTGATTGCTCTTGCCTTCGCGCCTCCACTCCCAGGCCAGCGTGCGGTAGTAGTAACAAGGCCGCGCGGTGATGGGCGCGACCATGGTGAAAGGTCCCACGGCCAGGCCGCTGATTTCGACCATGCCCATCGACGCACTGCGAATCTTCGAGAACGGAGTGTCGAGAATCAGGCGGCGGCGCTGCAGCAGAACGAATCCACGAAAAAACAGATACATGCCGGCGGCGAAGCCAAGCGCGCACCAGACCACGAACCCACCCGGGCTCGGCGTAGACGTCGATGTTAAAGAAAGCATCACGGATGGAATCCACGGGCCGAGGCGGACACGCGCTGGGCCCCTGGGTCAGGGTAGCGGGCAGGAAGCCGACGCCGCAGCAGAAAAAGACCAGTTGGGCTTACGGTGGTAATCGAATGGCGTTCGAAGGAGCACAGACCTCGCTCCACACAGCGGGACAGCCGAGGCGGTCGTCCCCACGCGGGCTGTTTACCCGCCGGCCTTCAGTTCGGTGAGCACCTGCTTGGCAATTTCCTTCAGCGTCTCGAATACGCCCACGCCCTGAAAGGCCACCGCTTCCACGACTGGTTCGTTCTTCTTGCGCAGTTCGGTATTCAGCAAATCCACGGGCAGAATGTTGGGCAGGTCGCGTTTGTTGAGTTGCAGCACGTAAGGAATTTTGTTGAAATCGTAACCGTGTTCCCTCAGGTTGGCCATCAGGTTGTCGAGCGCCTCGACGTTGGCGTCCATGCGCTGCTCCTGCGAGTCGGCCACGAAAACAATGCCATCCACACCGCGCAGGATCAGCTTGCGGCTGGCGTCATAGAACACCTGCCCCGGCACCGTGTAGAGGTGGATGCGGGTCTTGAAGCCGCGCACCGAGCCCAGGTCGAGCGGCAGGAAGTCGAAGAACAGCGTGCGCTCGGTTTCGGTAGCCAGCGAGATCATCTTGCCCTTCTGCTGGTCCGCGGTCTTCTGGTAGATGATCTGCAGATTCGTGGTCTTACCGCCCAAACCGGCGCCGTAATACACGATCTTGCAGTTGATCTCGCGGGCTGCGAAGTTGATGAAACTCAAAAGGCTTCCTCGGACGCGCGGCGGCACACCCCTGCGGACGCTTCCGCGCACAATTGTCCCTGCGGGGGCTTGATGGTTTTATATCACACGCTCTCTATCACTTGCAGGTTACTCCTGTGACCCCCGGGGGGCCCTTTGGTGGTATAGAGCCCGAGGCACTACAATAGACCACGATGCCTAACTACTCGACCTTCGCCTCCAAGCCGCTGCTGCCCGCTGCTATTCTGGCCGGCAGTATTCTAGTTTTCCTCGCACCAGTTTTCTTCGTACCAGCCGCGGCTGCCGCGCAGACTCAGCCGGCCGCGCAAACTCCAACTCAACCCCAGGCCAGCCAGCCAGCTGCAACACCGGCACCGGCGAAACCAGCATCTTCCAAGACGGGAACCACAGCCAAAACGGGAGCCACCGCCAAAAGTGCCATCGCTGGGGCTCCCCTGGTGCTGAAAACTGCCAAGCAGAAACGCAGCTACGCCATTGGCGCCGACATCGGCAAGAAGGTGGGCGCCCAGTTAAAGTCCCAATCCGTGGACATCGATCCGGCGCTGGTCTCCCGCGGCATGCGGGATGCCCTTTCCGGCGCCAAGCCAGCCATGACCGACGACCAGGTTAAGGCCGCGATCGCAGAACTGCGCGCCGAAATGCAGCAGAAGCAGGCGGCTGTCGCGAAAGAGGCCGGCGAGAAGAACAAGCAGGAAGGCGATGCCTTTCTGGCTGCCAACAAGGGCAAGGAAGGCGTCACCACCCTGCCCAGCGGATTGCAGTACAAGATCCTGAAGGCGGGAGATGGCAAGAAGCCCCAGGCTGGCGATACTGTTCAGTGTAACTACAAGGGCACGCTGATTGATGGCACCGAGTTCGACAGTTCCGCCAAGCACGGCGGCCCCGCGACGTTCCCGGTGAGCGGCGTGATCAAGGGCTGGACCGAGGCGCTGCAACTGATGCCCGTAGGATCGACCTGGCAGCTATTCATCCCCTCCGATTTGGCCTATGGCGACCGCGGAGCGGGCGGCACTATTGGCCCCGGCGCGACCTTGATCTTCGAGGTGGAATTGCTGTCGATTCAGGAGAAAGGGCAAGATAAAGACAAGCCGGAGCAGAAGCAGTAGAGCGCAGCGAACAAGTTACGACTTGGTTTGCTGGCAAGCTTTGTACGGGCACGGTCTCGACCGTGCCCGTATGTATTTCAGTCGCATCGGATTCAGATCGACGGTTTCAGGATGGTTGCGTGGTAGAGGCGCGGCCAGCGTTTATCGAGCCCGGGAGGCTGCCGGACATACTCTGTCTCTGGTGTAGATCTTCAGACCCGGATGATCGATCTTGACTTCGAGGTCGTTGCATTTTTCGCTGATCGTAGCGCGGGTCAAATAGCCCAGCGTGTATTGGTTGCGCACGTCGGAAGTGATGTCCGCGTAAGCATTTTCGATGGTGTTGCGGGAGAACCCGCTGTAGACCTGCCCGCCTCCCGTCGCCGCCGTGTATTTGGGCAGGATATCGTTGTAGCCCTGCAACGGCAGGTGGAACTTCTCGAGCTTGTTGTACACGGGTATGGCGGAGCCTTCCACAACGGCGGCCTTCACCTGGATGCCCTGAGCCAGCAGCACGCGCAGCACATCCCGGAAGCTGGCCTGGCTGCCCAGTTCGCGGCCATCGCTGATCACAAAGATCACCTTGCGGCGAGTGCGGTCGCGTTTGCTCAAGTCGAGCGCCGCGCGCAGAATGGCGTCGTTTAAGACGTGCGCTTCCCGGGAGGGCGTGTTCACTGGCACTGATGGACTTCCCACCGGAATTCCGTTGACCACCGGTCCCGAGGCCATCGGCCCGCTCAGGACCGCAACTCCGTTGTTGTGCCCGGTTTCCGTTTTCAGCGTGTTCAGCACCGCGGTCAACTTTTGCCCCGTAGTCTGGTAGCTGCTCACCTGGCTGACAGTGCTGCTATAGGTATAAATCGCAACTTCGTCATAGATACTGAACGCTTCCACCAGGGCGGAGAACGTCTGATTAATCTTCTGCACGGCAACGTCAGGCATTCCGAGATCGATCACCACGGCTACGGAAAGTTCGAACGGGTCGGTGGTGAAGTATGAGAGTTGCTGCGGCTTGCCATTCTCCAGCACCGTGAAATCCTTGGGTCGCAGCCCGTCTACGCGGCGCCCATCCCTGTCCTTGACCATCACCGGAACCTGCACGGAATTCACCCGAACCACGAACTTGAGCAGATCGTCCTTGCTGCTCTGGCTTACGGGCGCCGCGGCCGTGGTGGTGCCCGGGGGCAGGGTCTCGACCGGAGGCATGGGCGGTGGAGGAGGGTTTTCGGTGGTCGAGCTTGAATCGTCCGGCTTGCGAGCGGGATGCTGGTCGGTAGCTGGCGGCGTTACGGGAGGCTTGTCGAGCCTCTCTGGCGGAGGAGCTACCGGCGGCTGCACGGTTGAGGGCGCGTCTGGAATGTCCTGCGGCGCTTGCTTCTGCTCTTGTGTGGCCGGCTGGCTTGCGCCTGACTGTGCCCGCGCCGGGACTGCTGAACTCAGAGCCCAGGCGAAAGCCAGCGCGATTCCGGCCAGAGCTGCAAGCGTGGTCCTTTCCCAGTTCTCGTTTTTGCCGGTTTTCCTGCTTAGACCTACAGACTCCATTTGGCCTCTCGGTCCCACATACCTGCCAAAGACAATTTTCCCATAGTTGGGATGCTTATGCCGGTCAATTTGGTGCATCTAACCTACTAGATTCGAAGCTACACGATCCGACTCTACAAGATTAGACTATCCGAGGGAGAGTTGCCCGTAACCCTTCCCCTGCGTAAAGGTATCGCAAAGAGAACCTGAATGCTCAAGATTCCTGCAGTCCGCTCCCGGAACCTGGCCGCCATCGCGGCCTGCCTCTGCCTCACCGTAACCCTTTGCATAGCCCAGCAGGCCCCGGCGCCTTCGCAAAAACCCGACAACGGGTCACAGGCCAAACCCGCGGGCCAAGCCGCTTCTGACCAGATCAGCGACGACCAGAAGCCGCAGGAAACGTTGAAGGTGAACGTCAACGTGGTGCAGCTGTTCTTCAACGTCAAAGACAAGAAGGGCACGCTGATTCCGAACCTCACGAAGACCGACTTTGAGATCGCCGAAGACGGCAAGGCGCAGACGATCAAGTACTTCACGGCGGAATCGAACCTGCCGCTCACGCTGGGCATTCTGATCGATTCCAGCGGCAGCCAGGCGCGCGTTCTCGATATGGAGAAAGAAGTCGGCGGCGCCTTCCTGAAGCAGATCCTGCGCAACAATGACGAAGCTTTCGTGATCGGCTTCGACGTAGACGTGGATCTGTTGCAGGATTTCACCAACGATGTGCACCGCCTGCAGGCGGCCCTGAACAAGGCCAAGATCAACATTGGAGGCGGAAATCTTGGGCCTCCGGGCATCGGCGGCGGGCCCATCCCCACCAGCAATCCGCGCGGCACGCTGCTCTATGACTCGGTCTACCTCGCCGGACATGACATGCTGGCCAAAGAGACTGGGCGCAAAGCCATGATCCTGCTCACCGATGGCGAAGATCAGGGCAGCCAGCTCACCGTAAAGGACGCGGTTGAAGCCGCCCAGAAGTCCGATTCCATTGTCTACGTGCTGCTCTGCGCCGATCGCGGGTTCTACGGTTCGGCCGGTATGGGCTACTACGGCGAAGGCGAAATGAAAAAGCTGACCGAGCAGACTGGCGGCCGGCTGATCAACGTGGGCAACAATTTCCAGAAGCTCCGGGACGCTTTCGAGCAGATCGCCAACGAACTGCGCAGCCAGTACAACATCGGCTACACTCCTGACAACACCAAGCTCGACGGCAGCTACCGCAAGCTCGAGATCAAGAACAAGCAGGGCTACAAAATTCAAGCCCGCGCGGGCTACTACGCGGGACGCAGCCAGGACTGAGCCAGCAGGAGTGATTTAACCGCTCACAACCGGGCGGTACGACGCACATCCTGCCTGGAAACTTCTTGCTTGCTTTTTCGCCTTCTGTTCGCCAATAATGGCGGCATGGCGATTACACGCAGGCAGCACGAAGTTTACGACTTCATCTCGCGATTCGTGGCCGAACACGGCTACTCCCCGTCGTTTGAAGAGATCGGCAAGGGGCTTGACCTGAATTCGCTGGCCACCGTGCACAAGCACATCTCGAATCTGGAAAAGAAGGGCTTGCTCACGCGCGACTACAACCGCAGCCGGTCGATTGACCTGCTACCTCCCAAGGGGCGGCTGAAACAAGCCATGAGCGTGAATACGGGCCTGGTGCTGCCGCTGGTGGGGCGCATCGCCGCGGGCCAGCCGATTGAAGCGGTGGAGAATCCGGAAACGATTTCGCTGGCCGATTTCGTGCGCTCGAAAGAAGTGTTCGTGCTCGAGGTGCGCGGAGAATCGATGCAGGATGAGCACATCCTCGACGGCGACTATGTGCTGGTAGAAAAAGCGAAGACCGCGCACAACGGCGACATCGTGGTCGCCCTGGTGGATACGACCGACGCCACGCTGAAGCGTTTTTACCGCGAAGGGGACAACATCCGCTTGCAGCCCTCGAACGTGACCATGAAACCCATCATCGTGCCGGCAGCGTCGGTGGAAGTACAGGGCAGGGTGATCGGAGTGCTGCGGAAGTATTAGGAGCCGGCTTCCGGCTCTCGGCTTCCGGCTTCCGGGAAAGCGGCGTCGCTTCCGGCTGAGATCCGAGGTCCAAAGTCCCAGCTTACATTCTATGAAATTTCGAATCCGTTTCAGAGTTCATTTGATCAAGGCTTATCACATCGCTGGCATTTGTCCATGTTTGTGTCTGGGTTTATGTCTGGGCTTGAGCGCCTTGGGGCAGGCACAGAACCACTCGGCGGAGCAGAGCGCGGTTGTGGCCGGTGCGGTCGCGAAGGAGAAAGTTGTGACGAGTCAGGCCAGTGGAACGTTCGAAGTAAAAGTGACGCCGCAGGCCGGAGACGCTGCTGTCGATGGGAACATCGGAAAAATGTCGCTCGATAAGCAGTTCCACGGCGAACTGGAAGCAACTAGTAAAGGTCTAATGCTGGCGGCGATGTCCGGCGTGAAAGGCTCGGGCGGTTACGTAGCGATGGAGCGCGTCACGGGAACGCTGAAAGGACGCAGCGGCAGCTTCGTCCTGCAACACATCGGCACCATGACCAAAGGGGTACCTCAGATGACGGTGAGCGTGGTGCCGGATTCAGGAACGGAACAACTGGTGGGCCTGGCCGGCGTGATGACGATCAAAATCGCAGACGGAAAACATTCCTACGAATTCGACTACACGCTTGCGGAAGCGCCGTGAATCGGGACTTCGGGCTTCGGCGATCAGGCTTCGGCAACCCACTTCAACAAAATCGGAAAAACAAAAACGCTCGGGATCTATCCCGAGCGTTTCGCTGAAGCCCGAAAGCCAATTACCCAACGTGCTTATCAATCGCCTGAGCGATGGCGTCTTTGGGTTTGTAGCCGACGAGTTGTTCGACCACTTGTCCGCCCTTGAAAACCAGCAGCGTGGGGATGCCGGTTACTTTGTAGCGCATGGGAGTCGCGCTGTTGGAGTCGACGTCCATCTTGCCGACTTTGAGCTTGCCCTGATAGTCCTTGGCGAGTTCGTCTACGATGGGAGCGAGAGCGCGGCAAGGGCCGCACCATGTTGCCCAGAAGTCGACCAGCACCGGCTGCTCCGATTTCAAAACGTCCTGATCGAAATTTGCATCTGTTACTTCTACGATTCCGTTACCTGCCATATTGTTTCTCCTCGTTGTCACGTCGCGCTGTCCGCGAACGCTTCATCGAGCGTTGCAGGGCCTGGCGATACGTAGAACACCTCCCCGCTAGGGAGGCCAACTGACTATTTTACCACCTCGCTTTTGATGCTGCCGGGGAGCGGAAAGTCGCAAAAGGCCGCAGCGGCGGAAAAACGTTATTTCTGAGGCTTTGAAGCCGGCCCTGAGCGGGGTGAGAGCGACTTAATGTAGGCGACCAGCTGCCAGCGCTGCGGTTCGGGCAGTTTTGACCACACGGGCATGCCGCGGCGGACCACGCCGTTGGTCAGAATCCAGAAGATTGCGCCGGGAGACGCCTGCCGCACCGGGTCGGCGAGCAGGCTCGGGCCTTTGCGGCCACCTTGCGCCATTTCGCCATGGCACTCGGCGCAGTGCTGAGCAAAAAGGTTCGCACCAGCCGCCACGGCGTCGGGATCGCTTTCCAGCGGATTGCGCCGGGCAGTTGCTTTCGCGGGAGCTTTCGCCAACGGCGCGTAGACGGAACTGTCCTTCTCCGAAACCGACATCCCTTTCTGCGCGGCCAGCGAAACAGTGAGCGCCAACACGAACGCCGCCAAAGCTGTGCGCCTCGCAACACGGGTCATGGCTTGCGGCCTCCGAAGAAGCGGCCGATCATTGATCCGAAAGCGGCGCCGAAGCCGGAGAACTCGCGCGAAACGCCCCAGCGCAGAAGGAAACCGTGGCTGTTGTTGTTTAAGCCGAAGCCGGGGGACAGGCGCAGGGTCCAGTCCGAAGGCAGGTTCCAGGCGACAACCGGCGCCAGGTAGTGCGACGTATCGTGCAAGCCGAAACTGTGGCGATCGCCCAGGCCGCCATACATTTCAACTCCGGCAATGAAATTTTCGCGGCAGAAAGTGCAGCGATGGGCCGAGGCCTTCAAGGCCAGGGGCCGGCTGGCGCCGAGGGCATAACCGAACTCCCAGGGATTGCCCCCCGTCAGATTCTTGGCGGCGAGGGTATTTTCCGCGATGTTCCAGCCCTGGAAAGCTTTGGAAAGCAGCAGCTTGGTTTCGATTTCGTGATTGTGTTCCTGGCGGGCCAGTGCGTTCGGCGTGGCGTAGTCTGCTTCCACGTCGTGACCCTCAACTTCTTTCAGAATCTTGTCGGCGCCGCTGATTTGCTCATATTCGATGTAAAGGACAGGATTGACGAAGTGCTCCTGCTGCAGCAGGCGGAAACGATTCTCCCAGCGGAAGCCGGTGAACAGCGTGCTGTCATTGAAGGTGGTCTGGCCGTCGATATAGATCTCGGTGGTCCACGAGGCGGTCGCGCCATATTCGAATTCGGTCCAGAAGGCATGGAAGTCGTTGCCGGCACGCGGCGCGCCGAAGGTGGAGAAATATTCCAGCTCAAGACTGCCGGGCTCCTCGAGATAGTGATCGTAGGTCACGATGTAGGGGCTCTCCTGCGCCATCGCAGGCCTGGCGAACGCGCTCAGTAGCGCCGTCGTGAGTACGAAGAGGAGCACCGCTCGGGTTAAATTCAAGAAGGGAGCGATCCTTTCAGGGGAAGCTTGCTAGATGCGACTTGGTCGCAATTACTACTTGCAACTGAGTCGCATCTGAGTTACGCTTACAATCTTGCTGGATTCCCTGATTCAGCGTCAAGGACCAGCGAAAGATTCCGTCGCAGCGTGCTTGCGACCAGTTGCGACTAATACTGCGGCTAAGTAAGCGACTGGAGGTCTTCTATGCCTCTTCCTCAAACCGAAGTCCCGGGCCGCCTGCAGGCCCATTTCGCGGAGCGCGGAATCCGTATGACCGAGCAGCGCCGCGCCATTCTGAGCGTGATGGAAACCGCCAGCAAACATCTGGACGCGGCCCAGATTCTGCGCAAGGCGCAGAGAATCGATGCCAGCGTCGACCGCAGCACCGTTTACCGCACGCTGCGGCTGCTGAAGCGCCAAGGACTGATTGACGAGCTCGACCTGATGCACATCCACGGAGAGGGGCACTACTACGAGCGCAAACTGGGTCGCGATCACATCCACATGGCCTGCCTGCGTTGCGGCAAGATCATGGAGTTCGTCAGCGATGTTTTCGAGAAACTGAAGCAGCAGGTCGAGAAAGACTGCCGGTTTCGCGTTCTGATTTCGCGCCTGGAAATCGGCGGGTATTGCGCGACTTGCCGCGGAGCCAAGTAGCGCAAAGCTATTCCGCAGGAAATAGCGCAGTCGACTGCCCTGCCCCGGTTCTGAAGTCAGCGGCTGAAGGTAAACAGGATGGAAATCCGAGTCTTAACCGCCAACGACGCCAGCGCGTACTGGAACATCCGGCTGGAAGCGCTGGAGCGCGATCCCGAAGCGTTCAGTGCGTCGGCGGAAGAGCATCGCGCTTTGTCGGTGGAGGATGTGGCGGCGCGGCTGGTTCCTGCCGATCCGGCGAACAATTTCGTCGTGGGTGCATTTGAGGGCGAGCGCCTGATGGGCACCGCGGGCTTCTTTCGCGAGAAAGGGCTCAAAGGTCGCCACAAGGGACAGATCTGGGGCGTTTACTTGACGCGCGAGGCCCGGGGCAAGGGAGTGGGACGGGAGATGATGCGAGCGGTGTTGGAGCGCGCTCTTCGACTGCCGGGCATCGAGCAAATCAGGGTCTCCGTGGCCGCGTCCCAGGAAGCAGCCGCAAAGCTATATCGCTCGCTGGGCTTCGAATTATTCGGCCGCGAGCCCCGGGCATTAAAGATTGGAGACCGGTACCTGGACGAAGAGTATTTGGTGCTGTTCGTCGAGCCAAGGCGTCCTTGAGGCTTGAAGTTGAGCTGAAGTGCACGCAACACGAGTTGCCGGGCAAAAGAAAAAGCGCCCTGGACTTTTCAGTCAAGGACGCCTCGGCAGCCCTCCCCCAGAACTGCCAAACCACGAAATGGATACTAAAGGCACTGCCATTTTGTGTAAACGTCACTTTGGTAATGGGCTTTGCCCAGAGTTAATACGAGTTTGCTGACTTAGGTAACCGACGGCGAAGCTGAGGCCTTTAGCGTTTCTGCCAGGTTTGCCCGCCATCGCTGGTAATCCAGAGTTCCGGCGCCGACGTGGTGATTTGTCCGTGCAACGAATCGGGAAAGGCGATGCCGGTGATATCGCCAGCCAGCATAATTCCCGAAGCAGCAGGGATTACGCGCATCCATTGCTGGCCGCCGTCGGAGGAATGATAGAGTGCACCGGCGGAGCCTCCGGCCCAAACCTCCAGCCCCGCCGCGGATAGGGCGCGAAAAATAGGACTCGAAACAACCGCCGCCGCTTTTTGCCGGCTCATGGCGGAACTCTTGCTTAGAGCCTTGCTTTGAGTCTGGCTCTGGAGTTGACTGGTGTCCTGACTCGCTTGCGGGTACTTCTGCGTCTCAGGCGCCGCTGGGGGTGGCCCGTTTCCACCCACTACGTTTCCAGCGACTAGGTTTCCAGCGACCAAGGACGCGTTCACATCCACGCTCGCCCAGCTATTTCCCTGATCATAGGAACGCAGTAAGCCGCCGGTGGCGCTGATGGCCCAACGCGGGGCGAGCGCTGGTTGCGCCAGGGCGGGAGCCGGGGCCTTTGCTTTGTCGACGGTCACGTCCAGGAACGACCGCTGTCCCCCAGACTGGTCGATCGCCGAACTCACTCCGGGCTCTCGATTCCTCGCCTCATATTGAAGTTGCGGCTTCGAGGATTGATCGGGTCCGTTCGTGGCAACGAGCGGCGATGCCGATGACATCTCGACTGACCCTGCGGAAGGTGCGGCTACCGGCGCGGAAGACTGGAGGCTCCGCCTCATGGGGCCGCCGAGAGCCGAACCATCCGCCCTCCGCCCGGAGGCCAATGCGCGCGGCGCGAGCGCGGCGGTCAACTGCGGGCTCTTCAACTCACTCGCAGCGGAGCGTGTTGCGGCTTCGTTCGCTGGACCAGGCACTGTCGCGCGTTCCTTCTTGGCAGTATCCGAATTAGCCGCATTCTCGGGAACAGCTATCGCGGAACTTGCCGACGAACCTTGCGGGGACGGCACCGGCCTCGCGGACTCCTCGGCGCGACTCGTCTGCACAGTCGTGGCCTCTGGAGCCTGAGCGTTGGACCGCCGGGCCGCGATGAAAGCTTCCAGCCGCTGCCGCCGCGGATACTGCAGAATTCCGGTCACGACGAGAATAGCCAAACCGGCGGCTACCACTCCCCAGCGCAGAGCCGGCGCGCCGAACCAGCCTTTGCGCGCGGGCAGAGGAGCGTGAGCCGTCTCAACGGCGACCGTGGCGGGCAGGGCCAGGGCCAGAATCTCGCGGCAATCGAGGCAACGGGCGAGGTGCTCCATCACCACGGCGCGCTCGGGTTCCGGCAATGCACGCTCAGTAAAAGCAGTGAGCACGTCCGGATCGGGATGCGGTGAGGTTGGCCGCTGTACCTTCAGTCGCTCACGCACGATATTGGAGAGTTCCGGCATATTAGCTTCCAGCTACCTAACTTCTAAGCTTCCAGGAGGATTCCTGAATGGGTCGCGCTCGCGACTCGTCTCTCGCATTCACGAACTTGAGCCCACGGGCGGGCTTTCTCCCGCCCTTGCGTCTATCTTCTTTTCTGAGAACGGTCGCGGCGACGATTCTTGCGCCAGACTGCGGCGAATATCAACTTGCAGGTCGCGGACGTCCACTTGCAACGCTTCTTCGGCCTGCCGTCGGGTCATGCCGCGGCGGGACAACCCTGCCAGGATTTGTTTTCGCACAGCTTTCGCCAGCTTGTCGAGCTTGCGGCTGATGGTGGATTCGTGCACGCCCAGCATGCGGGCAATCTCGGCCAGGGTGCGGCCATCGAGAAAATAGGCGCTCAGAATCATGCGATCTTCGCCGGAAAGGTAGGCCAGAGCTTCGTCGGTGGCCGATTCGAGGCGCGGGTCCGCCGAAACTACCGGCTCGGGATCGGGCGCCTGGAACTGAACTCCTTCCTCCGATTCCTCATCCAGACTTACCAGCCGGCGCGTGCGCCGGTAGCGGTTCACATATTCCTGCGCGAGAACTGTGCGCAGCCAGCCTTCGAGCGATCCACGGCCGGTGTAGGAAGCCAGCTTCGACACACGCACACCGTCGCGCAACGCGGTGCCGTAGAGATCGGCATAGAGAGCGTCGGCCAGTTCGCGCGCGGCGGAATCTTCGCGCGTCACGCGCAGAGCGGAGAGATAGAGTTTTTCTCTGTAACGCGTGAGAAAAATGTCCCAGGCAGGATTGCTTCCAGCGGCACAGGCGCGCGCGAGGGCAAGTTCGTCCACGCGCAAAGAGAGAAAGAAGGTGCGTAACTCGGTTTCCGAAGTGGCTGGGGTGGCGAATTTTCCGCCAACCTCGCAGAGAATCGCGACGAACGCTTCGCGAGCGAGGTCAACTTTTTCGCAGCCGCTCTTCGCGTGCAGCTCCGCCACAAGCTCGCTGACCATCAACTCAACGGCGGACGTTTGTTTCGTGGCGTTCATGCGCGGCGGTGGTGACAACGTCTGCGTCTACGGCAACTCTTAATCGGCAGCCTTATCGCAGTAACTCGATCGCGGTAACCCTGCGCGGTTACCGCTCGTCCCTGTGATGCTACCAAGTTCTTAGACGCGCGCGGCGCGAATTTTGGCCGCAAGGACCGTTTTTTTTTCGTTCTCTCAGTGTGTGTGTTGCGCAGTGCGTTGGGCGCTGCGTTGGGCAGCGCGTCCCACAAGCGATGACGATGCTTTCCTGGGAGCTGGGGGACGCGCTAGCCCGCCAAGGGGGAACCTATGAAGGCACAGAAAAACGCAAGGTTAGTGGTTGGGACAGCGGTCGCAATGGTGGCCGCTCTGGTGATGACCGGTTTGTTTGCCGGAGGACCGACGCCGGCTCGAGCCGGCGAGACGGGCGGCGCCGCGGGCTACAAGGTGCTGGAGCCAATCCGCCACGGTAATCTGACGGTGTTTCCGGTGGTCGCGCCGAAGAGTTATCCCACCGGCGAATTTCTGACGCTCGATGAAGGACTGCGATCCGGAGAAGTGGTGGTAACAGAATATGGAAATATTCAGGGGCTAATCCGGCGGCATCCGCCGCAGCCGGTCATGCGTGGCAGCGGAGCCGAAGTCAACCGGCTGGTGCTGGTCAACAATTCCAAACGTCCGCTGCTGTTGCTGGCCGGAGAGATCGTAACCGGCGGCAAGCAGGACCGCGTGATCGGCAAAGACCGCATCGTTCCCGCGGAAAGCGATCCCGTAGACCTGGCCGTGTTTTGCGTCGAGCCGGGACGGTGGGTCGCGAGCAGCGATCACTTTGGCGCTTCAGAAGCCATGTACGGTTCAAACTATGGCGGGGCAAAACCGAATGCTCCCGCCCCAATGGCCTTGATGGCGCAGCCCTCAGTGCGCGCCAAAGCCATGGGAGACAAGAATCAAAACGAAGTCTGGGCGGAGGTGGCAAAGCAGCGGGAAGCGGTATCCCGCGACCTGGCAGTCGCCGCGCCTCCGGCGGCGGCGGTGATTGCGGGCACCAGTTCTTACGCCAAGGTGATGGAGACCAATGAAGTGAAACAGCGGGTCGACGCCGTCGCCAAACCAATCGAGCAGAATTATCAAAGCCTGATCCGGCAGTTGCGCGATCGCAATGCGGTGGGCGTGGTAGTGGCGGTGAACGGGCGCATCATCTGGGCCGACGTTTTCGCCAGCACCGAGCTGCTGGAGAAATATTGGCCGAAGCTGGTGCGCTCGTATGCCTCTGAGGCAGTGGTCACGCGCGCCAAAGACGGCGACGCGGGAGTAAAAGATGCACAGGCGTTTCTAGGAGATATGGAAGGCCGGCGAGAAACGATCGAGAGTGAGCCCGGCCTGTATCGCCACACCGAAGCGCATGGCGACGGATTCATCGCATTCGCGCTGACTTCCCTGCTGCCGAAGACGGGCTTCGACTTACATGTCGCAAAGATGGCGGATTAGAACACGGCACAAGCGCGACAAGGACGGCGGCTCTTGAGGTGGTCGTTCCACTTCTGGAGCCGCGCCTTCGCCGGCCAAGCCTGGCCCGAGCCTAAGAACGCTTAGCGCCAAGCTCAGCGATGGCAGGAAACGATCGCGGAGCGCACACCGTGCGATCGGGCGGCATAGAACCGGTGCTGATCGCATTCGCGAGCATTTCCAGAGCCAGCCCTGCCATGGGCGGGATCACAACCGTGGCGCGCAAATGTCCCGCGCGTACCCATTCCTGGCCGGTCTTGGTGACGCCGTCGCAGCCCAGGAACGGAGTCTTCAACCATTGGTCGCGGTCGGCCTCGGTAAGATCAGCAAAGGCCTTTCTGGCGCCCATCGCCATGGCGTCATTCTGGCAGACGACGGCGCGAATGTGCAGCTGCCGCGACGTGCTCAGCGACAGCCAGGACTTCACCGAATGCTGGGCGCTGCTCTCGGACCAGTCCCCCTTGAGCATTTTCAATTCAACTCCGCGAGGTTTGGTGGAGAGCATTCCCTTGGTGCGAAGACTCGCGGCGCTGCTGGCCGAAGGCCCTTCGACATAGAGAATGTTGCCCTCCGTCGCAATGGCCGTCAGCTGTTTGCCTTGAATCTTTCCCACTTCCTCCTGATCGGGACTCACGGCGAACACCGGCACCTTGGCGCCTCGGCGAAGTTCGGGAATGTATTCGGCTTCGCGATTCAGAACGCCCCAGCCGATGCCGGCTGCCACTGCCGCTTTCGCGACCTGAGGCATGGGGGTTCCAATGGGTTCCACCAGAATCGCGATGGGATGCTGGTTGCGGTCCTGGATTATCTTCACTAGTTGTTGAGATTGATTAACGGCGTCGCCGTCCGCGTAAATGATGTTGATCGCTATGCCCAGCCGGTTCGCAACGTCGGTCGCAGACTGCGCCTGTTCGGCCTGGTAATCGTTCTGTCGCGTGGTCAGGGCAATGACTACATTCAGGTTTTCCATGGGTTGGGTTAGTTGAGTTTGGGGTTAGTTTATTTTTTCAGGTGCCGATCAAAAGACGTCTACGAAAGACTCTCTACCTTCATCTTCAAAATGTGATCTCCAAAATGTGACTAGCCTCCCCCGGCTGCGCCACGCCGTTTGGCCAGTTCTTCCACTGCCGGAAAAGCTCGCGCTGCGCTCGCCGTGTTTTCCGGCGGAAGCGCGCCCGCGCGAATCGCCTTCACCAGGGTTTCAAGCGCCAAGCCTGCAGTCGGCGGGGTGATCACGGTGGCGGTCAAGAACCCACGCCGCACCCATTCCTGCCCGGTCTTTGTTACCCCATCACAGCCGAAAAACGGAGTGTTGAGCCACAGCTCGCGGTCCTTCTCGGTCAAATCGCCGAACGCTTTTCTTGCCCCCATCGCCATAGCGTCGTTCTGGCAAACTACGGCTCGAATATGCAGCTGCCGGGAAGTGCTCAGCGAAAGCCAGGATTTCACGGCGTGGTGCGCGCTGCGGTCGGTCCAGTCCCCCTTGAGCATTTTCATCTCGACCTTGGCCGGTTTGGCCGAGAGCATTCCCTTCGTCCGCAGGCTGGAAACACTGCTGGAGGGTCCTTCGATATAAAGAACGTTGCCTTCGGTTACGAGCGCCGCAAGCTGCTTCCCCTGGATTCTTCCCACTTCTTCTTGATCGGTGGTCACGGAAAAAACTGGTGCTTGATTTTTCCGGCGAAGTTCAGGAGTGTATTCCGCTTGGCGTCCCAGAATCCCCCAACCGATCCCAGCCGCAACTGCCGCCTTTGCAATTTGAGCCATGCTGGTGCCAACCGGCTCCACCACAATCGCAGTAGGGCGCTGGATGGGATCCTGAATGATCTTGACCAGTTGCTGCGTCTGATCAACGGCATCGCCGTCCGCGTAGACGACTTGAATCTTGGCGCCGACACGGGTTGCCGCTTCCATCGCGGACGCCGCTTGCTCGGCCTGGTAATCATTGTCTCGGGTAATGAGCGCAACAACTACGTTCAGGTTTTCCATGGTTTAGGTTCAGTCAACTTTCGTGGATGTGTACCAAAGGCGCCAAGCGCCAGAATCGTTGGGAAGACGTTTTCCGGTAATACAGGCCAGCGCCTGAAACGCCCAGGTGCGGGTTTGTACATCCAGGGCCGGATCGTCGGTGTAGTTCAGCAACTGGGGCACGGCACCCAGCCGCTGCTCGTGGGTCAACATGCCGGATTCCGCCAGGCTCGAGGCCGCACCCAAGCGCACGCTGGGCGAAGCATCGTCATGCATCGTGTGCAAGAGCGGCACAATCGTTTGCGGCGCGCCCACTTGAGCCAGGGCCGCGACCGCCCAGCGGCGGGAGTCCTCGTCAGGATCCCGTAGATGTGCGGTCAAAGCCTGCAGCGCGATGGAGGTTCCAACGCCGCGGTTGGCCAGCAGGCCAAGCGACCAAAGCGCCCAAATTTTCTTTTCGTGATTCGACGACGCGGCCGCGCGCATTAGATAGTTCAGGCTGGCCGTGTCCTTGGCCAATCCATAAGCGGCGAGTTCCACTTCCACTCCGGACTGGCGAACCTGCACGTCCTGGGAAGCAAGCGCTGCCGTGGTCAGGCTGGCGATTTGTGAACTCCACTGGATCTTTCCCCGCCAACCGTCCGCCCGCGACATGATTTGCTCGACCGCTCCGTCGGATTCTCCCACAGCCCGTTCCAGCAGGGCTTCGGCTTGAGTTTGGGGGACCAGGCGATCTAACTGCGCCACATCGTTCTGCGAAAGATTCTGCGCCGCGTCATCCGCGGCGAAACCGTTCTCGAGACCAGGGCCGGGATCGGTGGGAGCATCCTGTCTCAGGCTTCCGTTCGCGGCAAACAGGGTGGTCATGTGCTTCCAGCCGGCGCGGGCCGTTCCAACGCTTCCAACCAGAACCGCCAGCAGAACCCCGGCGGCAACACCTGCCGCAGGTCCGATCCGCAACGTAGGTGCGAATGGTTGACTTTGGGTCGAGACCCTGCTCGGCCCATTCGCTTCAGCAGCCAAGTCGGGGCCCACGGTACCATCGTCGGGCTGTAGGGGGGGTGCCATCGTATCCGTTAACGATGACAAATGATGGGGGATCGGTCGGCAAACTTCCATATGTTGTATAAAAAGTCTAGAACCCTCTTAGAATGCGGTAAAGTTACTTCCGTTCGGGCCCCGATAGTTTTTTCCGCGACGTTTGGAACTACAGATTCTAAGTTCCGGGGCAATATGAAAACTGCTTTGCGGGCTCAACCGGCGGCACGCGGTTTAATCCCAAACAATTTCAAGGAGAAATTATGAATACGAATTTCAGGTTGTGGATCGCGGTTTTCATCGTGACCCTGGCCGCTGTGCCCCTCGCGGCAGCTCCGGGATATCACGTTGTAAGCACTTACAAGCTGGGCGGCGACGGCGGCTGGGACTACCTGACCGCCGACGCCAGCGCACGCCGGCTTTATATTTCTCGCGGCACGCACGTGATGGTGGTGGATGCGGACTCCGGCAAGAGCGTGGGCGATATTGCCGATACGCCAGGAGTGCACGGGATCGCACTGGCGCCGGAGCTGGGCCGCGGTTTCACCAGCAATGGTCGTGAAGGCACGGTGAGCATTTTCGATATCAAGACTCTCGCCACCAGCAACAAAGTGAAAGTGGGCGACAATCCAGACGCTATTCTTTATGATCCCGCGACCAAGCGGGTGTTCACCTTCAACGGCCGCAGCCAGGATTCCACCGCGATCGATGCGGCCAGCGGAAAAGTGCTGGGCACGATCAAGCTCGACGGCAAGCCGGAATTCGCCGCCAGCGACGCCAAAGGAGAAATCTTCGTCAACATCGAAGACAAGAGCGAACTGGTCGCGATCGACCCGAACAAGCTGGAAGTGAAAGCCAAGTGGCCGTTGGCGCCCTGCACCGAGCCGAGCGGCCTTGCCATCGACCGCAAGAATCGCCGCCTGTTTGTCGGTTGCGACAACAAGATGATGGCGGTAGTGGACGCCGACAGCGGCAAAGTTCTGGCCACGCCGTCCATTGGCGATGGCGTGGATGCGACCGCATTCGACGACGAAACCGGACTGGCCTTTGCTTCCTGCGGCGAAGGCGTGCTGACCGTGGTGAAAGAAGAATCGCCCGATAAGTTCAGCGTGGCGGAAAACGTCCCGACGCAGCAAGGGGCGCGCACGCTGGCCCTGGACGCGAAGACCCACAACGTTTTCGTAGTGACGGCGAAATTCGGGCCGCCGCCGGCCGCAACGGCGGATAATCCGCGTCCGCGGCGCTCGATTCTTCCGGACAGCTTTGTGGCGCTCGTGGTCGGGAAATAGCTTGGTCGTGGGGGAATAGCTGCACTTTGCTGCGACGCTCATGTGGGACAGCCGCCCTCGGCTGTCCCGTCGAGCACAACTCGACGGCCTTTTGTTCGCGGCCGGGCCGTCGTCCTGCGTGTGACTTCGCGTGCTTGGTGGTTTATGATCTGACGACTTATCTGGCTGGATTGGGCTTTCGGCGTCCAGATTCTTGGACGCTTCGTTTTTTTTTGGCGGCAAATTTAGATCGAGGAAGGTTATTGGGCCGATGATTACTCCGGACGACAAGTTTTTCCACGCGCAGGTTACGAAGCGGGTGGATTTTGCCCCCGACTTATGGATGTTCCGCATCCGGTCAGGAGGAGAGTTCAAGTTCGTACCGGGTCAGTACGCTACGCTGGGTCTGGAGAACGGCGGCAAGCGCGTGGAGCGGCCGTATTCGATCGCGTCCGCGCCGTTTGAAGATGAAGTGGAATTCTTTTTCGAACTGGTGCCTGAGGGCGCCCTCACTCCCCTGTTGCACAAACTGCAGCCGGGCGATCCCGTGCTGATGCGGAAGGCGCCCAAGGGACGTTTCTCCCTGGAAACGCAGGGTGAAAAAACCAATCACCTGCTGATTTCGACGGTCACCGGTGTGGCCCCGTTCGTCAGCTATGTGCGCACCTGGCGCAAAGAATGGAAAGAAGGCCGCTTCAACGGCGAGCACAAGCTTTTTCTGCTGAATGGCGCCAGCCGTCCCTGGGAGTTCGGTTATCTTGACGAGCTACGCGAAGCGGCGCGGGAAATTCCTTGGTTCACCTACGTGCCCACCGTGAGCCGCCCCTGGGATCACGCCGACTGGCCGGGCGAAATCGGCCGCGCCGACGACGTCCTGCGAAAGTATGCCGACCAGTGGGGCCTCGACGCCGAAAACACCGTGGCCTATCTATGCGGCCATCCGGAAATGATCGAACACAGCAAAGCCATTCTGAAGCGGCGGGGATTCACCGATCGGGCGGCCATCAAGGAAGAGATTTACTGGGTGCCGGCGAAGTAGTACCGAGTCCCGAGTAACGAGCGAAAACTCCGAGTTAGCTGCCTGCAACGGAACTGCGGCGTTCGAGCAGGAGCACATCTCTCCAGGTCTCGCCCAGCTTGCCGATGCGGCGGCGGATGCCGACTTCGCGGAAGCCGCAGGATTTGTGAAGCGCGAGGCTCGCGACGTTCTCGGGAAAAATGCCGGCTTGCAGTGTCCAGATTCCGTGAAGCTCAGATTCATTAACGAGAGCCTGCAGCAGCGCCTTGCCGATGCCGCGGCCGCGCGCGCTCTCCGCCATATAGACGGAAACCTCGGCCACTCCCTTGTACACGCGGCGGGCTGAGACTGCACTGAGAGCAGCGAAACCGAGCACGGCCCTCTCCGGTTCTTGATTGACGGGTTCGCGCGCGACCAAGCGACAGTCCGGGCGGTGAGCCCTGTCCCATTTCTCCCAGTCCGGAAGTTCGGTCTCAAAGGTAGCGTTGCCGGTGGCAATGCCCTCGCGGTAGATCTTGCGAACCTCGGCCCAGTCCTCGGGGTTCAATGCTGTGATCTGGTAGTTCATGGCGCGATTGCGAGCTAGGTTTCCGCGGGCGCGAACAAGACCAGCACCATAAGCTCTTCCTCGATGTCGTGGAAGCGGTGCTCGACTTCGGCGGCCACGTAAATCACACTGCCGGCGGACACTTCGCGGTCGTCGTCGCCAGCCCGGAATCGTGCGCGTCCCCGCACCACGTAGTACATTTCGTCTTCATGGTGCGGCTGCTGCGGATCGGAACTTCCAGCGGCCAACACGTAGAGACCAGCGCTCATTGCAGGCACGCGGAGGAATTCCAGGTAGCGTTTGCCGGACGGCGCCCGCTGCCGATCGAGCTCTGCGACTTGATAGAATCTGGCCGCGGCTTCGGTCACGTGCGATCTCTCTAACGTTCCCTTCAATCGGCTTCTAACCAAGCTGTTAACTGTTCCGAGTTTAGCTCCAGGAGTCTTCAGCAACGGTGTCGTTGCCCTGATCGTCGGTGACGATCAACTGCACCGTATTGTCTCCGGGAAAATCCCCCTGCTGGGTCAGAGTCTTCGACCAACCGCTTAACGGCGGATCGAAAGTTTCGTCGTACTTCGAAGAGCCGTTCACGATAATTTGCGCGCCTGCGATTTTCTCGCTTTTGTCGATTTTGGCGGAGGCGGTTATGTCCCATCCGATCGATGGGTCTTTCGCGTGCGACAGGGTTGGGGTCACAACACCTCCGGGATTGGCGCTTCCGCTAAGATTCCTGTCCCTTCACGTGGCAATCCGTTCATATGGCTGGCTGATCAGATTAGTAGTCCGCCAAACACAAGATCGGTGAACTGGGGCACAAGATTCTGCACCTGCAATTCGCCCTCCGGTTTGTACCACTGGTAGATCCAATTGATCATGCCGAGCAGGGCAAAGGCCGCCGCCCGCGGACTTACCCTCGCCGAAGCGCGGCGCGACTTCTGTACTTCGGCGATAAGATTCTCGAGGAAGTGCACGTATTCCTTCTTGCGGGTGTTGATGCGCTTGCGCAGGGCCGGGGGCAGGGGATGGTTTTCGTGCAGCATGACGGTAATTTCGCGGTCGCGGGGGCTGAGTACGACTTCGATGTGCAGGCGGATCAGCATGCGCAACCGCTCTTCCGGGCTGGCGATGCCGCGCACGGGGCCGAGAACGCGCTCCTCGGTGATGTCCATGGCGTGGTTCATGATCTCGAACAGGATTTCGTCTTTGCTCTGAAAGTGATGGTAGAGGCCGCCTTTGCTCAGCTTGAGCGCGGCGGCCACGTCGTTCATGGACGTGGCGTCGTAACCGCGCTGCTGGAAAAGACGCGCGGCGGTGCGCAGGATTTCCTGCCGGGAATCGATGAGAGCCTCGCGAGCCATCGGGGGACATGGTAATCAGTTGCGGGTCAGAATGCCAATGCCGTCGGTCTCACTCCCCGAACTGCTGGATCGCGCCGAAGCGCTTCCATCCAGCCTCGTCGACCGGGCCCGTAGAGTCGCTGCCCATGCGAAGACGGTGACCGTCCGGATCCTGGACATTCATTTCGCGAGTGCCCCAGGGCATGTTCGTCGGGGGCTGGCGAATGATCGCGCCGCTCTTTTTGTACTCCTCATGAAGTGCGTCCACGTCCTCCATGAAAATGGACATCCACGTGCCGGGCTGGCCTTGTCCTCCTTCGCAGAGGAAAATCTCGATCTTGCCTCGGGTAACGCAGCCGAAAGTCGGCGGAGTGCCCCAGTCCCATTTTTTGGTGAAGCCCAGCTTGTTGACGTAGCAGTCCATCGAAGCGGCGAAATTCTTGACGTTCAAGATCGGGATCAGGCACTCGAAGTTATTCATAGCAAAGCTCCTGAGTGGACGCTGGGGGCAAACGGCGGAAAATAGCTTATCAAAAAGCTGCGAATGCCAGTCCTCTCGTACCCGGACACTCTTGACCACGGCAGAAAGCGCTACGCGCAGGGATGAGGGTTGCGCAGCCAGGGCTTCGCCCTGGCTGGACAGCCGAGGCGGACGTCTCTACGTGGGCGGTTACTGACTGCAACCACTGACTTCCCTCTTGACACCGTTTTGGTTGGGCAGGTAGGATTTAGAGATACCGACCGACCGGTCGGTTTGCGGTCGATTGATCCTAGAGCAAGGGCTTCTTTCCTCCCTTGCAACGAGATTGGTGCAACGAGAGGAGCACGCTGGTGGTTAATATTTTCTACGAACGCGACGCTAACCCCAATGCCCTGAAGGGCAAGACCATCGCCATCCTGGGCTACGGCAGCCAGGGACACGCGCAGGCGCAGAATCTGCGCGACAGCGGTTTGAAGGTGATTGTGGGTCTCGACCCCAACCGGCAGAGCGCGCAGCAGGCGCGCGCCGATGGCATGGTGGTGGTGGCGCCCGATGAGGCCTGCAAGCGCGCCGACTGGATCCAGGTGCTCACGCCCGACGAGACGCAGGGCGAGCTTTATGAAAAGCACATCAAGCCGTATCTGCATCCCGGCAAAGTGTTCGGGGTTTCGCACGGCTTCAGCATTCATTTTAAGACCATCGTCCCCCCGAACGACGTGGACGTGGTGATGATTGCGCCGAAGAGTCCGGGGCACCTGGTGCGGCGAGTGTATAGCGAAGGGCGGGGCGTGCCGTCGCTGATCGCCATTCAACAGGATGCCAGTGGACATGCGCACGAACTGGCCCTGGCCTATGCGCACGGGATTGGCTCGACCCGCGCGGGCGTGCTGCAGACAACATTCAAAGAAGAAACCGAGAGCGATCTTTTTGGCGAGCAAGCGGTGTTGTGCGGCGGGCTGACGTCGCTGATCAAGAAGGGATTCGAAACTCTGGTCGAAGCCGGATATGCGCCGGAGATCGCTTATTTCGAGTGCCTGCATGAAGTGAAGCTGATCGTGGATCTGATTTACGAAGGCGGGCTTGACCGCATGCGCTACTCCATCTCGAATACGGCAGAGTATGGCGACCTGACGCGGGGCGAAAGAGTCGTGGGCGAGGAGACGCGCGCGGCGATGAAGAAAATCCTGGCGGACATTCAGAGTGGGGAATTCGCGCGCGAGTGGATTGCTGAAAACAAGAGTGGGGGAAAGAATTTTGCGGCGTTGCGGGAGAAAGAGAAGAAGCATCCCATTGAGATCGTGGGAGCGCAACTGCGCGGCATGATGAGCTGGCTGCCCAAAGAGGGCAAGAAGGCAGCAGACTCACCCAAGCCGCCGGAGAAGCAGGTTGTGAATGCTTAAGGGAGCGGACATCGTTCTGCAGTGCCTGCGGGCCGAAGGGGTCGACCTGGTGTTTGGCTATCCCGGGGGCGCGATCATGCCGTTGTATGACGCGCTTGAAGGCAGCGGCGTGCGGCACGTGCTGACGCGGCACGAGCAGGGCGCTGTGTTTGCCGCGGAGGGATTCGCGCGGGTTACAGGAAAAGTGGGCGTGGCGATTGCCACCAGCGGCCCGGGAGCGACGAATCTGGTGACCGGCATTGCCGACGCGAAGATGGATTCGGTACCCCTGGTGTGCATTACCGGCCAGGTTCGCAGCGCGCTGATCGGCACCGATGCGTTTCAGGAAACGGACGTGTTCGGCGTGACGCTCTCGCTGACCAAGTGGAGCCGTCTGGTAAAGACGCTCGACGAAATTCCGGAAGTGATTGCCGAGGGCTTCTACTGGGCGCGCAGCGGACGGCCGGGGCCGGTGGTGATCGACATTCCGACCGACATGCTGAAGGCGAAAAAGGAATTTTCGGGGCCGGTGAAGTTCACGCCGGGGGTTCGGGCGGCCGACACGAAGGCTGAAGGCGGCTTCAGCGACACGATTGTGGCTTTGCTGCGGAACGCGGAGCGTCCGGTGGCGCTGGTGGGCGCGGGGGCGAAACTTTCCGGCGCGATTCCGGAATTGCGGCGGCTGCTGGACGATCTGAATATTCCGACGTTTGCCACGGTGCATGGGCTGGGGGCGGTTCCGCCACAATCACCGTATTACCTGGGTATGGTGGGGATGCATGGGACGCGCGCGGCCAACATGGCGCTGCACGAGACTGATCTGCTGCTGGTGTTCGGGGCGCGGCTGGATGACCGCGTCACGGGTGATCCGACGCGCTTTGCGCCGCAGGCCAGGATTGTTCATTTTGAAATCGATCCGGCGCAACTGGATCGAGTGCGAGCTTGCGATCAGGCGGTGATCGGCGATTTGGCGGATACGATCCCGGCGTTTCATGCCGAGTTGAGCAAAAGCCCCACCCATTCGACAAGCTCAGGGCAGGCGTCTCGCAAAACCGGCGAGACATGGGGCACCCGGTTGCCGGATTGGAGCAAATGGCGGGCTATCGCGTGTGGGTCGGAGCGGGCGGAGCTTGATCCGCGGGGACTGGCGCAGCCAACGATTCGCTTTCTGGACGAGCTTTTCAGTCGCCTACCCAACGACAGCGTTGTGATTGCCGACGTGGGGCAGCACCAGATGTGGGCGGCGCAGCGCTTCCGGTCGTCGTCGCCGCGAGGATTCATCACGTCGGGCGGGCTGGGAGCGATGGGATTCGCGCTGCCCGCCGCGGTGGGAGTGCAACTGGCCAAGCCCGAAACCTGCGTGCTGTGCGTTTCCGGTGATGGCGGATTTCAGATGAACATCCAGGAGTTGGCCACGGTGCACCGCCTGGGCCTGCCGATAAAAATGGTGATCATCGACAACAAATATCTGGGCATGGTGCGACAGTGGCAGCAGCTCTTCTACCAGCGCAACTATGCCGAGACCGACCTGAGCGATAATCCGGATTTCGTGGAGATCGCCAAGGCGTACAGGATTCAGGCCGAACGTTTGAATGAAGCGGCCATGCGCGAGTTTCCGGTGTCGGCGGAAACGGGAGACTTGATCGACAGCTTCCTGCATTCGCCCGAACCGGAGTTGCTGGTGTTCGATTGCCATCCGGAAGCGAATGTGTTCCCGATGGTGCCGGCGGGCGCGGCGCTTTCGGAGATGATGCTGGAAGAAGACTAGGGTAATTGCAGAATTCAGAAGTCAAAAGTAAGAATTTCAGATTGCAGATTTTAGATTGCAGACTGAAAACCTCTGGGCATCGGTGGAATCTGCGATCTGAAGTTGATATCGGCAGTGGGGAGCTAGAAAACATGCAAGTTTTTCACATCCACTATCGCAACACGCAGGGAACGCTGATGCGCATTCTCAATGCGGCTTCGCGCCGCGCGCTGGACATTCCATCCGTTCTGGCGGAACCGGCCGAGCAGCATCACCGGGTCACGGTGACTCTCGACGTTACTCCCAAGCAGGTGGGACAACTCAGTCGCGACTGGTATGCGATTGCGGACGTGCTGGAAGTTCACTCGGGCGCCGGATTGCACCAGCATGGCGATGTCAAGCCGGGGTGGGCGGGAGCGCATCCTCCAGCTTCGGAGGGTAACGGGCAATCGGCGCGGGCTGCGCTGGCGTAGATTTTGGACGCATTATTGCTGGACACGAGCGAAACCTCAGAGGCTAAAGCCCCAGCTTCCGGGCGCGTTTAACGGCACGACTGAAGTCGTGCCCTTCCCGAAATCACTCGTGAGAGCGCGTATGGTGTCCGCAACTTCTTTCCTGTTGCAATCGCGTGTAGTAGTCTCAATCGTTGCGATCAACCTCGAAGCGTTTCACCTTACTAAATCATGGATCTAAAACATCGTAGCCGCGGAATTACCGACGGGCGCGACCGGGCCGGCGCGCGCGCCATGTTCAAGGCCATTGGATTCACTGACGCCGACCTGAGCCGGCCGCTGATTGGCGTGGCCAACACATGGATCGAGACCATGCCGTGTAATTTTCATTTGCGGCGGCTTTCGGCGAAGGTGAAGGAGGGGATCCGCGAGGCCGGCGGCACGCCCATGGAGTTCAACACCATCGCGATTTCTGACGGCGAGACGATGGGCACTGAGGGCATGCGCGCCTCGCTGGTGAGCCGCGAGCTGATTGCCGATTCGATCGAACTGGTGTGCCGCGGGCAGATGTTCGACGCGGTGGTGTGCGTGGTGGGGTGCGACAAGACGATTCCGGCGGCGGCCATGGCGCTGGCCCGGATGGATTTGCCGGGGATGGTTCTCTATGGCGGAACGATCGCGGCGGGCAGCTATCGCGGGAAAGATGTGACCATTCAGGATGTGTTTGAGGCGGTGGGCGCGAACGCGGCCGGAAAAATCACCGACAAGGAATTGCACGATCTGGAGAATGTGGCGTGCCCGGGCGCGGGCGCCTGCGGCGGGCAGTACACGGCGAACACGATGTCGACTGTGATGGAAATGATCGGGCTCTCGCCCATGGGCTTCAACAGCGTGCCGGCGATGGATCCGCAGAAGGACAAGATTTCGTTCGACTGCGGCAAGGTCGTGCTGAACCTGCTGCAAAAGGGACTGAAACCGCGCGATATTCTGACTCGGGAAGCCTTCGAGAATGCGATTGCGTCGGTAGCGGCGACCGGGGGATCGACCAACGCCGTGCTTCATCTGCTGGCCATTGCCCGCGAAGCGGGCGTGGGTCTGGAGATTGACGATTTCCAGACCGTGAGCGAGCGCACTCCCTTGCTCGCAGATCTTAAACCCTCAGGGCGTTTTGTGGCGGCGGACATGCACCGCGCGGGCGGAATCCGTTTGCTGGCGCGGCGACTGCTGCGCGGGAATTTTCTGCATCCGAAGGCGCTCACGGTGACAGGGCTCAGCATTTCCGCGGAAGCCGAGAGCGCGGTTGAGACTCCGGGTCAGGAAGTGATCGCATCGCTGGAAAAACCGTTGAAGAAGACTGGCGGCCTGGTGATACTGAAAGGCAATCTGGCGCCGGAGGGATGCGTCGCCAAAATCAGCGGGCACGAGCGGCTGGAGCATCGCGGGCCGGCGCGCGTCTTCGAGTCGGAAGAGGATGCGATGACTGCGGTGACCGGCAAGAAAATTCAGGCCGGCGATGTGGTTGTGATTCGCAATGAGGGTCCGAGAGGCGGGCCGGGGATGCGCGAGATGCTGGGCGTTACCGCCGCCATTGTCGGCGAAGGCCTGGGTGGATCGGTGGCATTGCTCACCGATGGAAGATTCAGCGGCGCAACCCGCGGGCTGATGGCGGGGCACGTTTCGCCGGAAGCGGCGCTGGGCGGTCCGATTGGCGCTGTGCGCGATGGCGACATGGTGCGGTTCGACGTGAACCGGCGTTTGCTGGAAGTCGAAATCAGCGACGAGGTTCTGCGGCAACGAATGAAAGAGTGGAAGCCGCTGCGGCCTCGGTATGCGACGGGTGTGTTCGCCAAGTATGCTGCGCTGGTCTCGTCGGCGTCGCAGGGCGCGATCACCAAACCGGCGCCATGATGAACCAGCAGCAAGAAACATTCCGGCTCAAGGAAGATCCGCATCGCAGGCTGAATGCGCTGACCAACGAGTGGGTGCTGGTGTCGCCTCATCGCGCGACTCGTCCGTGGCAGGGTGAAGTGGGCGCGCGAGCCACGTCGACTGCGCTGCAATACGACCCGGAATGTTATTTGTGCCCGGGAAATGTGCGGGCGGGGGGAGCGCATAATCCTGCCTACTCGTCGACCTTCGTTTTTGATAACGATTTCGCGGCGCTCAAGTCTGGGGTTGCCGGGGGGCGGCTGGATGTTGAAGGCAAGGGGCTGATCGTCGCCGAGTCGGAGCCCGGTACCTGCCGGGTGATGTGTTTTTCGCCGCGCCACGATCTGGCGCTTGCGGCCATGCGAGTCGATGAAATTGAACTCGTGATTAAGGCCTGGATCGATGAGTTTCGCCAGTTGGCCGCGCGGGAAAATATCCGGCACGTGCAGATTTTCGAGAACCGAGGAGCCATGATGGGCGCCAGCAATCCCCATCCGCACTGCCAGATTTGGGCGACGGCATCCATTCCGGAGGCACCCAGCAAAGAGTTGCAGACGCAGGAGAACTACTTGAAGCTGTGTAAGCGTTGCCTGTTGTGCGACTACCTCGAACTGGAAGAGCAGCAGAAAACCCGGCTGGTCTATCAAAACGAAGCCTTCAGCGCGCTGGTGCCTTTCTGGGCGGTGTGGCCGTTCGAGACTCTGATCTGCAGCCGACGCCACTTCGGAAGCATGCTGGAGTTCAGTGCGGAGGAAATTTCGTCACTGGCGGAGATGCTCCGGCGGGTCACTTCCACCTACGACAAAGTGTTCGATGTTCCGTTCCCTTATTCCATGGGATTTCACCAATCGCCGACGGACGACGGGGTGCATCCGGAATGGCACTTCCACGCCCACTTCTATCCGCCGCTGCTGCGGTCGGCGACGGTGCGCAAGTTTATGGTGGGGTTCGAGATGCTGGGCACTCCACAGCGCGACATCACTCCCGAGATTGCAGCCGAGCGGCTGCAGTCGCTGGTCCGGACGTAGCGCGCCGCTGCGAAAGTGGCTGGGCGGTCGCTAATCGTCAGGCTGCTTCGTCGTCGAAGAATCCCCAATGTTTGAGGAGGTCGGTCGGCACATACTTCTCGTCTTTGTTTTGCCGGACCCATTCTTTCAGTGGGAGTGAGTCCCTGTATTGGTCAGGACTAATTCCCAGGATTGCTACGATGTGATCGAACGAGGTCACTTCATTCACGGGCCACCTCCTGTTCCGCGGGAAAGATTTGCTGGGCAATTGTAGCCATAAACGATCAATACAGTGTGAAAACTTGAAGTCGCCCCGAAGATAAAGCGAACCGGGTGTGGAAATCTTAGCCCAATGCGGCCGCTGTCGCCTTGGTATAATAGAGCTATCATGACCAGCCGTAATCTTAGTTCTTCCGCTCCAGAAGTGTCAGTTTCGACCATTTCAGCTGCCGAAATCTGCGACGGCGTTAAGCATCTTGGGTATGCCGCTTCCGGCCGCATACGGCTTTATGGCGAGGATTTTGAAGTGATTTCCGACCCTTTTCCGGAAGCCGATGGGATTGCGGTGCGCGTGAAAACGAAGAAAGATTCGAGGATTCGCGTGCTGCAACTGCCGGCGACGATTTTGCAGAGCGTGAGAGGGCGTCGCGTTAAAAGCGCTGCCTGATCGAGTTATCGCGAGTCCCAGCGCAACTACGCACGAGCAGACAGTTTTGCCCACTCGATTTTGGACGCAGTAGACAAGCGGGCAAGTGTGCCCGCTCCACACGAGCAATCCACACAAATTATCTCTGTGAGCTGTCGGTTAGAGCGCGGTTGTTGACGCGTCCTGCTGGCCCACCATCAGGTGAATTACTCCCAGCGCTAACAAGTAGGTGCCCGAGGCGATGGCGAAGATTGAGTAGTAGGAGCCCGTGGTCTGCAGGATGTAGCCGACAACCTCGGCGATGAGGATGCTGGCGCCTGCTCCGGCCATCCCTGCAATTCCGACGACAGAGCCTACTTCCTGCCGAGGAAACATGTCGGAAACGAGGGTGTAGATGTTTGCCGACCAACCCTGATGGCAAGCGGCCGCCAAACCAACCAATCCCACTGCCATGCGCAAGCTTGAGGCGTGGACCGCAAACAAGATCGGAAGCACGCCGCAAGCGCAGATAAACATTGTGGACTCGCGTGCGGTGATTACTGGCCAACCGCGACGGATGAGAGCGCCGGAAAGCCATCCACCGCCCACGCTACCCACATCGGCGGCCACATAAATCACCACCAGCGGCATGCCCAGATTCAGCAAACCGAGGCCGCGGGTTTTGTGCAGGAAATCAGGGATCCAGAACAGGTAGATGAACCAGACCGGGTCGGTTAAAAATTTGCCGATGGCGATCGCCCAGACCTGTTTGCGACCAAGAAGCTGAACCCATGAAGCGCCGCGAACTGCCTCTGCCGAGCCCCCGGAAACGTGGACCAACTCGCCGGGCAATTCTCCAGAAGTAACGCGCCTCTCGGCGAAACGATACACGACGAGCCACAGCGTGACCCAGACAAAGCCCACTGCGCCAGTTGCCAGAAATGCCCAGCGCCAGCCGTAGACGAGAGTGATCCATGGAACTGTTAGAGGAGCGACGACAGCGCCGATGTTCGTTCCCGCATTAAAAATGCCGGTCGCCAAGGCGCGCTCTTTGGGGGGAAACCAGTCTGCCACGGTTTTCATGCTGGCCGGGAAACTTCCACCTTCGCCAATTCCCAGGGCGGCGCGCGCCACGCCGAACCCGGTGACGGAACGAGCGAAGGCGTGCGCCATTTCGGCCAGGCTCCAAAAAACCACCGCGAACGAAAAACCGCGATAGGAGCCGATGCGATCCATCAGGCGTCCTACGAGCAGATAGCCGAGGGCATAGGCGAGCTGGAACGCGGCAATAATATGACCGTAATCGATCTCGCTCCAGTGGAGTTGGGATTGGAGCGTGGGCTTTAGAATGCCGATGACCTGGCGGTCGGAGTAGTTGACCGCAGCCGCGAGGAACAGCAGCCCGCAAATGATCCATCGGGCATTGCTGGTCTGCCTTCCGTCTTGCCTGGCGCTTTGCGGATCGCTCATCGTTCTGTCGCCCGAAGCTGCCGAGTTTCGTCGTAGGGGACCAGCCGGTAACGAATCAGCCGGTCACAGATCCGCGGACGCGCTGTTTTCGGTGGGTCCGACAGTTTGACAGCAGGCTGCATCGGGTGCTTTCCTGCTGTGAACCGCACATTCTTTAGCCGGTTCCCGTGCGGCCGCGCCATTTTTGTCATCGGAGAGAGTCCCGCGATTCAGCTATGTCCTTTATAGACGATAACTTTCTGTTGCAGAGCAAGACTGCGCAGTTCCTTTATCACGATCACGCCGAAGAACAACCCATCCTCGACTATCACTGCCATATTCCCGCCGCTATCATTGCGGAGAACCGCCCGTTTGGCAATTTATTTGAATTGTGGCTGGCGGGTGATCATTACAAATGGCGGGCCATGCGCGCTAACGGCGTCGGGGAGCGTTACATCACGGGCGACGCCGACCCTTATGAAAAATTCCTGGCCTGGGCGGCAACGGTGCCGAGGTGCCTGCGAAATCCGCTGTATCACTGGACTCATCTCGAACTGAAGCGATATTTCGGAATCGACAAACTGCTCGACGAAAACACCGCGCCGGCGATCTGGAAACGCGCCAACCAGGCGTTGTCGAAAGCGGCATTGACGCCGCAAGGCATCCTCAAGAAGTTCCGCGTTCTGGGATTGTGCACCAGTGACGACCCCGCCGACGACTTGCGCGCGCACGCTACCCTGGCGAACTCCAAGCTGGCGACTCGCGTTTACCCAACCTTCCGTCCCGACCGGGCGCTGGACGTTGACTTGCCAGAACCATTCAACGCGTGGCTGGATCGCCTGGGCGGAGCCGCGGGCATCGAAATCACGAAGTTCGGCGAACTGATCGACGCTCTGGCAAAACGGCACGCTCACTTTCACCAGATGGGCTGCCGGCTTTCCGACCATGGGCTGCCCTACTGTTACGCGGAGGACTGCACGGAAGCGACTGCCGCGGTCATCTTCGACCAGGCGCGCGCGGGCAGGCACGTCACCGCCGCGGAGCACGATGCGTTTGCCTCTTACCTGATGCTGTTCTTCGGCCATCTCGACGCGCAGGCGGGGTGGACGAAACAACTGCATCTCGGGGCTCAGCGCAACTGCAGCACGCGCGGATTGAAGGCGCTCGGCCCGAACACCGGATACGATTCCGTCGGAGACTGGCCGCAAGCGGAGCGATTGGCCGCTTACCTCGATCGACTGGACGCAGAAAACGCGCTGCCCAAAGTCGTGCTCTACAACTCCAATCCCGTGGATAGTTACGTTTTCGCGACCATGGCCGGCAATTTCCAGTCGGGAGACGTGCCCGGAAAGGTGCAGTTTGGCGCCGCCTGGTGGTTTCTCGACCAGAAAGAGGGGATCGAATCGCAGATGAATACGCTCTCCAATGTGGGGCTGCTTTCGAACTTCATCGGGATGTTGACAGACTCGCGGTCGCTGATGTCCTATCCCCGCCACGAGTATTTCCGCCGGATACTGTGCAACCTGATGGGCCGAGAAATTGAGAACGGCGAACTGCCGGACGGCAAAAAACTGGCCGGCGAAATGATCGAAGATATCTGTTTTCGCAATGCCTTCAACTATTTGGGCTTGGTAACGACTTCCAAATCCGCACGTCTCAAGTCTTAACTACCGGAGCCAGACGGCTCTGATCTTCGGGCAATGGCCTCGGCCCCAGCACAAGGACATGTTTGCGCCTCGAACAGCCTTGCTGCCCATGTGGTAAATTGCTTGTCCTGATTCGAATTCCGGGGCAAATGTGGGGGTAATCGCGTGGCACTCACCATCAATGGCCTGTCCAAGACTTATCCGAACGGGGTGAAGGCGCTTAAGAACCTTTCGCTCTCGATCGGCAACAGCATGTTCGGGCTGGTCGGGCCCAACGGCGCGGGAAAAAGTTCGCTGATGCGGACCATCGCCACGCTGCAGGATCCCGACTCGGGCACGATCACTCTTGACGGCATCGACGTGCTGAGGCAGAAAGATGATGTCCGTCGCATCCTCGGCTACCTGCCGCAGGAGTTCGGCGTGTATCCCAAGATTTCCGCCCTGGACATGCTCAACCACCTCGCGGTGATGAAGGGCATGACTTCGTCGGGCGAGCGCAAGGAGACGATCGATGCGCTGCTGCAGCAGACCAATTTGTGGGATGTCCGAAAGAAGGCGCTCTCCACATATTCCGGCGGCATGAAGCAGCGTTTCGGCATCGCGCAGGCGCTGCTGGGCAATCCCCGGCTCATTATTGTCGACGAACCTACGGCTGGCCTCGACCCGGCCGAACGCAACCGTTTTCTGAACCTTCTTTCTTCTCTCGGCAGCGATCGAACCGTAATCCTCTCGACCCACATCGTGGATGACGTACGCCAACTCTGCCCCCGCATGGCGATTATCGCCAACGGCGAATTGCTGCTGGAGGGTGCGCCCGCCGAAACTCTGGCCGCACTCAAGGGCAAGATCTGGTCGAAGGTGGTCTCGACCGGCGACGAGGTGCGCGCGATCGAAGCTCAGCACCACGTTATCTCCACTCATCTGGTTGGCGGGCAGCATGAGATTCGCGTGTACGCGGGCACGGCTCCGGGCGACGGCTTCGTCTTAGTCGAGTCTGATCTGGAAGACGTTTATTTCCTCAACCTGTCGCAGCAGTCTAAGCGCCAGGCTTCGAACTAAGCTCGACGTAACACCTCGAACCAGGAGGACAACATGGCTCAGTTTTGGGAGTTTTTCACCTTCGAGCTGAGGTTCCGCTTCAAGAGCCTCTCCACCTACATGTATTTCCTCGTCTGGATCACGTTTTCCTTTCTCGACGTTGCTTCGGAAAGTTTCGGACCAATTGGCAACAGCAACGGCAAGATTCTGCTGAATGGGCCGTACTCCAACACGTACAACGACATTGGCGCCGCGCTGTTCGGAATCATCATTATCGCCGCCATCTTCGGCACCTCGATCCTGCGCGACTTTCAGCGCGACACCTACCAGATTCTCTTCACCCAGCCGATTTCCAAATTCGCCTATCTCGGCGGACGCTGGGCCGGTTCGTTCGTCACGACCGTCTTCGCTTTCTCCGGCATGCTCCTCGGCACTTATCTCGGCACATTCGCGCCCTGGGCAGACCATACCCGCATCGGCCCCAATCACCTCTGGACCTACCTGCAACCGTTCCTGTCGATCCTGGTTGTCCAGATCTTCTTTATCGGATCTCTCTTTTTCACGGTTGGAGCGCTTAGTCGCAAAATTTTCATCGTCTATCTACAAGGTGTTGCGCTGTTCATGATTTACGTGATCGGCATCACCGTGTTTTTCGCCACTCGCTCGCTGGAGCGCTTCTGGTCCGGAATCTTCGACCCCATCGGCATCATCCTGATGAACGACGTCACCCGCTACTGGACCGTAATCGAACGAAACACTCAGCTGGTGACGTGGTCGCCAAGCCTGGTCAACGGGGTGTTCCTTTACAACCGGCTGTTCTGGTGCGGCGTTGGCTTCGCGTCGCTGGGCGCGGTCTGGGCGCTGTTTCCCATGTCTGTGGAAGCGCTCACCGCTCGTTCCCAGGGACGGCGAGCGGCGAAGGCGAAGGAACAGGAACTCGCGGAAGCCGTGCCCGTCCGCTCTCTTGTTCCGGGCGCGCTTCCGCGCGTGCATCAGACCTTTACTTCTGCCACTACGTGGGCGCAGTACATCTCGCTTTCGCGCCTCCGGATGCGGAATATTTTTCGCGATATACCGTTCTGGGCGCTGGTTGCACTCATCGTCGCGTTCGGGATCAATAATGGTTATTTCGCCGGCAAGGTCGCGGACCAGGACGTTTGGCCTGTCACATATCTAATGGTGCAGGCCGTGGAAGGCAGTGCCCTGCTGTTCCTTTTTATCGTCGCGGGCCTCTATTCCGCGGAGTTGCTCTGGCGAGAGCGCGACACGCATTTTGATGGAATTCACGATGCGCTGCCTATGAGCGAGTCGACCGATTGGCTATCCCGCCTCACGGCCGTGGTGGTAGTCGAGGTCATCCTCCTCGCTTTCGCGATGCTCATCGGCGTGGTGATGCAGACCATCGCGGGCTACCACCATTACGAGTTCGCTGAGTACTTCAAGGAGCTCTACCTGGTAACCTTCCCGCAGGTTCTCACGTTTATTCTTCTGGCTCTCTTCGTGCAGACGGTCGTCTCGAACAAGTTTGTGGGCTACGCTATCCTGCTGGGCATTTTCGTTCTCACGCCCATCGTCTACAATTTTGGCTGGGAGAATACGCTCTATCTCATCGGCCAGGTTCCCGCATACACGTATTCGGACATGAATGGCTACGGCCATTTCGTGCCGGCTCTATTCTGGTCGATTGTTTACTGGCTCGCCATCAGCGCGGTGCTCGGCGTCATCTCCATCGCCTATGCCCGCCGTGGGGCTGAGGACTCCTTGCGTGCTCGCACCCGACTCGCTCTTCAGCGCGCACCCCGGCTGGCTCCGATCGCAGTATTGTTTGTAATCGTGGCCGCGGGCGCTGGCGGCTGGTATTTTTACAACGCGCACATCCTCAACGAGTATCTCGACTCCAAGGCGCGCCGGGTTATTCAGGCCGACTACGAACGACAGTTCAAGAAATACGACAATATAGTCCAGCCCAAAGTGACGGCCGTCGACGCCGCCATCAGCATCTATCCCGAGCGACGCTCCTTCGACGGAAGCGTGCGCATGACGCTGCAGAACAAGACCGCGCAGCCGATCACGCAGATCCATATCACCGATCAGAAGTACTCGGTCAGTAACATCCAGTTCGACCGCCCGTTTAAACTTGTCAGCTCCGCGCCACACCACATCTACTCGATTTACAACCTCGACCAGCCTTTGGCGCCCGGCGAGACCATTACCCTGAGTTGTAACGTTGGCCACCAGACCCGTGGCTTTCGCGACGGCAACGAACTGCCCGAGTTCGCCTACAACGGCACTTTCTTCGACTCCGATTACGTTCCCTACATCGGCTATAACCGCGACATGGAGCTGGACGACCCACGGCGACGCCGCGAAGAACATCTGCCCGATCTCCAGGAGATGGCGCACCGCGGCGATGTCGCCCACTCCGTCAACAACATCTTCCCTCGCGAGGCCGACTGGGTCACCTATCACACCGTCGTGAGCACTTCACCGGACCAGATCGCCATCGCTCCCGGATACCTGCAGCGCGATTGGCAGGAAAACGGCCGCCACTTTTACGAATACAGCCTGGGCTCGACTCACATCCTCGATTTCTTCTCTTATATTTCAGCGCGCTACCAAAGCCGGAGAGAGATGTACCACGGGCCAAACGGAGACGTTGCCCTCGAGGTTTACTACGATCCCGCGCATACTTACGACGTCGACGACATGCTGGCCAGCTCGCGCGCCGGACTCGATTACTACCAGCGCGTCTTCAGTCCCTACCAGTTCACGCAGTACCGCATCTTCGAGTTTCCCCGCTACCGCACTTTCGCCCAGTCGTTCCCGAACACGATTCCGTATTCCGAAGGCATCGGCTTCATCAGCCGCGTCATTAAGCCAACCGACATCGACTTCACCTACTTCGTCACTGCCCACGAGCTTGGCCACCAGTGGTGGGCGCACCAGCTGATCGGCGCCGACGTGGAAGGGTCCAACATGATGTCGGAAAGCCTGGCCGAGTATTCCGCTCTGCAGGTGATGGCGCACAAATATGGCCGCGATCTGATGCACCGCTTCCTGCGCCACGAGCTCGATGGCTATCTGCGCGGCCGCGCCGGCGAAATCCGCCACGAACCCCCGCTCGCACTCGTGCAGCGTGAGGGATACGTCTGGTACCAAAAAGGCGGCCAGATCCTTTACACGCTGGCCGACTACATCGGCGAAGACAAGCTCAATCTCGCGCTCCACAACTTCCTCATGCAATACCGCTACGCCAACGCTAACAACCAGGTCGACACCAACAGTCCTGTTCGAGTCGCCAATACGTTCGACGATCCCTACCCCGACACCCGCATGCTGGTCGATGCCATCAAGGCCCAGACTCCGCCCGAGTACCAGTACCTGGTCGACGACGGCTTCACCCGCATCGTCCTCTACGACAACAAAACCGTCAGCGCCACGTCGCAGAAGACTCCCGACGGCAAGTACAAAGTCACGCTGGAGGTGCAGGCGCGCAAGGTTCAGGCCGACGGCAACGGTGCGGAAACGCCCATGCCGCTGAATGACTACATCGAGATCGGCGTCTTCAGCGGGAAAAAGGACGAAGAGAAGCCGCTCTATCTCAAAAAGGAAAAGTTCACCGAGGGCCACAAAACCTTCCAGGTTGTCGTCGACCAGAAGCCCACGCTGGCCGGCATTGATCCCTACAACAAGCTGATCGACAGGAATGCCGACGACAACATGATCGATGTCACGCAGAAATGAGTAAGCCAGCTCGCTGTTGAGCCGATTAGGGCAACTCCCCGATCGATTCGAAGCTCGCACCGTCCATTAGCTGCCTCGGCTCTCTACAAGCCCGCACGTCATGATTCTTTCGTGATCAGGCCTGCAAGCGACTAGGCCAAACCCGACGACTAAGGGAACGTCTCGGTTCCGGATCGACCATGGAATAAATCCTTTGTCATCAGCAGATGGAGATTCCAGAAAGAAAATGCTTGACATCTGCATAGTGATATAGTTAGATATATCAGTATACTTCATGCTATTGAGAGTGCCCAGGTAACAAGAATTTAGAGATAAACCCTCAAATTTAGGAGAATCAACATGAAATCCCTTCGTTGTGTGTTGTCGGTTGTTCTGATTTCCCTCTCCACCGTGGCTTTTGCCCAGTCCGACGCGCAAAAGTCCTTCGACAAACTGAAGACTCTGGCGGGTTCCTGGGAAGGCCGAGTGACGACGTTCCCTCCACAGGCCGAGATGGAAGACAAGGCCATGCAGGTTTCGCTTCGCGTAACATCCATGGGTAACGCGATGGTGCATGAGATGACGGGAGCGGGAAGGCCCGACCATCCGGTCACGATGTTTTATCTGGACGGCGACCGCCTCTTGCTGACGCATTATTGTGACGCGGGGAATCGTCCCCGTATGGCAGGCAGTACATCGGCGGACGGAAAAACCGTGGAATTCGAGTTTCTCGATGTCGCCGGGAGCCTGGACTACGGACACATGCACCATGCAGTATTTACCGCGATCGACGCGAACCATCACGTCGAGGAGTGGACTTACATGATGCCGGGGGACAAACCAGTCCGCGCACGCCTCGACCTGCAACGCACAAAATGACAGGGCCGCATCACTCGTAAAGGTCATCTGGAAATCAGGATGGATCTCGAATGGAACGACAGTCAGCCGATTTACCGCCAGCTTCGCGATCGTGTGGTCGCGATGATTCTCGACGGCGTGCTCAAGGAAGGCGATCCGCTGCCTTCTGTGCGCAACGTCGCGGCCGAATATCGGATCAATCACCTCACGGTTCTGAAGGGTTATCAGCAACTGGTGGACGAGGGGCTGGTCGAGACCAAACGAGGCCGCGGCATGTTCATCAACGATGGCGCTCGCAGTCTGCTGCTGCAAGGCGAGCGCCAGAGATTTCTTGCCGAAGAATGGCCCCGGGTTTCGGCAACCATTCAGCGGCTCGGGTTGAAGCCGGAAGATCTCCTGAATGGAGCGGCTGGCCGATCGTCGTCCGAAGCTGCGGAACCGGATGCCGCGAAATCGAACGCCCCAGAGTCGAGTTCATCCGAGCCGAGTCCAACCGATCCGAGTTCAACCGAGGAGGAACGCTGACGCCATGCCCTGCATAGAAGCCCGCGGCCTCCGCAAAACGTTCGGAACAACCATCGCGCTGGACAGCGTCAATTTGCGGGTCGAGGAGGGCCGCATCCTCGGTCTGATCGGCCCCAACGGCGCCGGTAAGACCACCGCACTCAACGCGATTCTCGGACTTACTTCGTATCAGGGAGAGCTGAGAGTACTGGGGCGCGACCCCTGGACCGAGCGCGATCAACTTATGCGCGATGTGTGCTTCATTGCCGATGTCGCCGTGCTGCCGCGCTGGATGCGAGTTTCGCAGGCTCTCGACTACGTGGCGGGCGTGCATCCGCGATTCGATCGGGCAAAGGCGGAGGCTTTCCTAGCGAAGACGAGCATCCAGCACGGCAGCAAGATCAGGCAACTGTCGAAGGGCATGGTAACCCAGCTGCACCTCGCGCTGGTCATGGCCATCGACGCGAAATTGCTGGTGCTGGACGAGCCCACACTGGGCCTGGACATCCTGTACCGCAAGCAGTTCTACGATTCGCTGCTGAACGACTACTACGACCGCAGCCGCACCATCCTGGTGACGACCCACCAGGTGGAAGAAATCCAGAACGTGCTGACCGATGTCATGTTCATCAACCGCGGCCGCATTGTATTCAATTGCAGCATGGACGAAATCGAGTCGCGTTATGTGGAAGTGATGGTGCATCCCGAGCGTGTCGCCGCGGCCCGGGCGCTGAAGCCGATTCAGGAACACCAGCTGTTAGGTCGCAATATTCTGCTGTTCGATTTAAAGCTCGACAGTGTCGATCGTCAGAAACTTGCTGGGCTTGGCGACGTGCGCACGCCCAGCATCGCCGACTTGTTCGTGGCCGTGTTGGACGGTCAAGCAGGCGGGGCAAGGGGAGCCGCTCAATGAATATTCAATCGAACGCCATGCCCGAGTCTCCGCTCGAGGCGCAAGGCATCGCGCCTGCGGTCTTGGTGGCAACCCGGCCCTTGTACTGGTCGGTGCGACGCGAATTGTGGGAGAACCGTTCCATCTATCTCGCGCCACTGGCCGCTGCCGCGGTCATACTGTTCGCCTTCCTGATCGGGGCCGCTCGTCTGCCCTCGAACATACATGCCGCGTTGCTGCTCGACTCGGAGCACCAGCGCCACGCGATCGCCAAGCCGTACGACTTCGCGGCGGGCCTAATGATGGGGACCGCTCTTATTGTCGGAGTGTTCTATTGCCTCGACGCGCTGCTTGCTGAGCGCCGGGATCGAAGCATCCTTTTCTGGAAGTCGCTGCCCGTGTCCGATGTGACCACCGTGCTCTCGAAAGCAGCGATTCCGCTGGTGGTTCTGCCGCTGATCACGGTCGCGCTCACTGTGGCCACGCAGTTCATCATGCTGCTGCTGAGTTCCGCCATACTGCGTGCGAACGGCGTGAATGTCACTGCGTATTGGGCGCAGCTGTCGTTGTTCCAGATGTCGCTGATGCTCTTCTACCACCTGCTGACCGTGCATGTGCTGGGGCACGCGCCCTTCTATTGCTGGTTACTGCTGGTCTCCGCATGGGCGCGGCGCGCGGCATTTCTGTGGGCGTTCCTGCCGCCGCTCGCGATCGCCGTCGTCGAGAAGATCGCGTTCAACACGTCGTATTTCGCCGCCATGCTGGGAGCCCAATTGTCGGGAGGTTCGGAGGCTGTGGCTTTCCCGGATAGGATGCCGATCGATCCCGGAATGCACCTCACCCCGGGTCACTTCCTGAGCAGCCCGGGTCTGTGGATCGGACTGGCTTTAGCCACCGCATTCCTCGCGACTGCGGTCCGGTTGCGCCGCTATCGGGAACCGATTTGATCAGGGGGGACACAGATGATCCGCGAACGGGCCCTAAAGGTTGTACTCGGGTTAGTGGGGTTGCTCTTTACGGCGAGCCTTTACCCGTTATTGAGAATGCAAGCGGATCCAGCCGAGCAGATGCTCGGCGGCGTCTACGCCACGCTGGGAATTTTTCTACTGCTTGCTCTGTGGAACACGTCAGCGCATCGCAGCCTGATTGCGTTCACGGCGTGGTCAAGCCTGGTTCACGCGGGCGTTATGGCCGTGCAGGCATTACGCAACGAGATCCCGCGGGCAGATCTGCTGCGCGCCGTGCTGCCGCTCGTCATCATCGGTACCGCTCTGATCGCGCTCGCGCCGGCAAAGGCGAGGGTGGCCGTGTAACAAAAGGAGTACAGAATGCGATCCCCACTATTGTTTCTTCACATTATCACTGGCACTTTGGGAATGCTGTCTGGATTTGTCGCCGTGTTTCTGCGCAAAGGATCCCGGCAGCATGGCATCGCCGGAAACGTGTTTGTCATCTCAATGCTCTGCCTGTCCGCGAGTGGCGTGGTTCTGGCCTTGATGAAATCCCAGCCGGGCAACGTGCTGGGAGGCACTCTGACCTTCTACCTTGTGGGAACGGCATGGCTGACCGCCCGGCGGAAAGAAGGAGAACCCGGCCTTTTCGATTGGGGCGCGCTTCTGGTTGTGTTGGGGGTCGCCGCAGTCGAGGTCACATGGGGATTACAAGCGGCATTGAGCGCGACCGGGTTGAAGTATGACTATCCCCCAGGGCCGTACTTTATCTTCGGTCTCGTGGCTGCGCTTGCCGCCACTGGGGATATTCGCATGCTCGTGCGCGGAGGTATTTCGGGCACACAACGGATCGCGCGGCATCTCTGGCGCATGTGCTTCGCGCTGTTCATCGCCGCGGCGTCCATATTCCTGGCACGGCAACAGGTCTTCCCTGCCGTGTTGCAAAAGACGGGCGTGCTTGTTTTCCTGAGTGTCCTGCCGCTTTTATTGATGATTTTCTGGCTGTTCCGAGTTCGCTTCGCAAAAGCGTTCAAAGCGAAAGTGTCCCGGTCGCACGAACCCTTGATTCAGTCCCTCGTGGAGAAACGGGCATGAGACAGCCCGTAGATAAGCAAGTACTGACCAGTCGGTGGCAGACGAACTCGATTGCGGGCACGCCTCGAAAGGAAATGCGAGGGTTTGGTTTAGGGGAAATCATCATGGTAGGCATTCCTGGCCCTACGACGGGAAATCGCAAACGCACCGACGAGAACATTTGTGGTGCCGGGAGGGGGAATCGAACCCCCAAGGGCCGAAGGTCGGCGGATTTTGAGTCCGCTAGTGGGGTTCCTGTGTAAGCTAGCGCGAGTACAAGCACAACCAACCAAAGCAACGAGGGAGTCTGACTCCAATCCCGAAGCGAAAGCCTGCGCAAGCAGTGGGGTCGAAGACAAGCAGGGGCTGATCCGGCCTTTGAACGCGTCGGAGCAGATCGCGTCGCCACGGATCGCTCACTCCGAGAAGCAGGCTTTGGGAAGAGAATAGCCATCCTGCAAGGTCGAGACGACGCTGACTGCGAGAAACAGAAAGCCCCACCCAGTCACCGAAGTAACGGCTCCTACCCCGGCTCCTCCAATGTCAGTGGCCACTTGGGCTACCGTGAGGGCGCACTCGTTGAGTTCGATCCCCTGACTCTTAGCGAGAGCCGCGAATCGGCTAACGAACACGCCAAGCACACTGGCTCCCCCGCTCGCACCGTGGCTTATGATCTTTGCATTCAGAATCCCCTTGTAGCCCGCCGTTCCGATCGCGGCCTTAGTTCCGGTGTAAACATCATGAACATCGAAGGCACCCTTCAACGCCGCTTGCAAGTCGGGATGCTTATCGATATAGCCCGACATCTGGCGGAGGTACGAGGCTAATCTGGCTGCCTTTTCCGCGCTAAGTCCGTTATTTTGCGCTCTCGACTGAATATGGGCATGAGCACTGGAGATTGAAGCATTTTGCGTGTTGCTCTCTCTAGACATCCCTCCTCCTCCCGTGTGGCCATGGCACGCTAGGTCGGCACTTTGTACAGACGAAGAATATAAGGTTAAGGACACGGCACTCGGGTCGAGCACGCAAGTCCCAGTCGATAACACGGTGAATGCTATCGACTCGGTGCTTCGATCAGTTAGCGAGATCCACTGCCCTGCATTTCTAGTTGCTAATCCTCAGCTCGGAGAAGTTCTGGCTGTTGATCGCCGGCTGAAGACTCATGGAGAGCACATGATTTGTCGAGCCGTTTCCACCACTGCTGGTGTGCCAGTGGCTGATCCATCCCTTGAACGCGTAGGAGCAGATCGCGTCCTGCTGCTTCTCGTCCTGCCAGTACTCAATTTTCATGTCTTTAATCTTGTCGCGAGTGACCACGTTCGCGAGCTCAAATAGTTTCTTTAGCGTTCCGAAAGGCATGTTTTGGTTGTCATGAATGTCAACCACCACATCTATGCCGCAACTCAAGCTGCCCATTTGAGGCATCCCCGACTGATCGCTGGCGGTGGCGAAAGAAACGCTGGCGGAGAGAGCATTAAACTTCTGTCCGTCGACGGTAACGGTCGTGATTGCAGGCTGTGCCATAGCAATCCTCCCTTCGGGCGAAGATTGTAATCCCAAAGTAGCAGTTTCTACCACTGCCAATCTGGAGGATATTCTGCACATTGAGCGCCGCCGGGAGTGTCGAGTGTCTTCGTTGCGCAGGTTGATCGGGCGCTCTTCAGCAGGCATCTGCAGTTGGGGTTCCCACAGGAAGTCCGGGGCTCCGCAGACATTCTCTAGATGCTCTCAGGTCTTTCAAAACAAAAGGAAAGGCGTGGTGCCTGGAGGGGGAGTCGAACCCCCAAGACCCCAAGGTCGGCGGATTTTGAGTCCGCTGCGTCTGCCAATTTCGCCCTTATAATGAATAACTTAGCCAAGAACTCCTGTAAAACTGTGTAAGTAGATGTGTCAGTATTTGGGTATTTTCCGCACCTTACCCCGCTCAGAAATCCTCGCGAATGGAGAACCCATGGCGCCCCGCCGGCGTGCATGTCATATCATGTTGCGGCAAAGGAGCAGCATTCATCCCAATTTATGTTCACGCGAATCATAGCTTGTCTTCTCTTGACCCTGATCTCGGCCCAAGGCTTGTCTGGCGCCGATTTTGCCATGAAGGTGACCGACAAGAATTACCTCGATACTCAAGGTTTCAGCGTTTTTCTTTACGACAGTACGTACCATCCGATTTTTGTGGACCAAAAGAACACGGCCATGGAGATGATTCTCCACGGCCAGCGCATCGCCACCAACGGCGACGTGCGCCTGATGCCAACGCCGGAGCAGTGGGACCTGGTGGCAACTCTCAAAGATCGCCATGCCGACAAGGCGAACAACCGGCTCAGCGCCGACCTCGTGTTCCCGACGTTCGACTTCGGTTACACACTGGAAGTGGCAGCGGAACCAGGCGGCGTGAAGGTCAGCATCAATCTCGACAAGCCGCTGCCGCCGAAGCTAGCGGGGCGGGCGGGCTTCAATTTGGAGTTCCTACCCTCGATCTACATGGGCAAGGCTTACCTGGTGGACGGAACGAAAGCCGGCATCTTCCCGCGAACGCCAAACGACCCGATGACAAAGGTTTTGCCCCTGCCAGATGAACCGAAAAAAGCGTACTACCTGGAGGACTGGGATAAGGCCAAGGGGTACACTCAGCCGTTGCCGTTCGCCGAAGGCAAGAGCATCACCCTGGGGATCGACGACGCACTAGCCCGGGTGAACGTCGTATCGGATACGGCCAACCTCATGCTGTTCGATGGACGCGACCGCGCGCCGAATGGCTGGTTCGTGTTGCGTTCTCTGATCCCTTCGGGTATGACCACCGGCGCTGTCGTCTGGCACATCAGACCGGATGTAATTCCGAACTGGACCCGGCCGCCAGTGATCGCGCACAGTCAGGTTGGCTATGCACCAGGCTTCTCCAAGGTGGCGGTACTCGAACTCGACCCGAAGTACAACGCCCCGAAGACGGCTAGAGTGCTGCGCCTGATGGAAGACGGATCTTACAAACAGGTGTTCGAGGGACCGATCACGCCTTCAACTCCCTGGCTGCGCTATGTCTACTCAAAATTCGACTTCACCCCCGTGAACGATCCCGGACTTTATGTCATCGAGTACGCAGACCAGCGTACGGCACCCTTCCCCATCTCAAAGGACGCTTACGCCAACATCTGGCAGGACAGCCTCGACCATCACCTCGCGGCGCAGATGGATCACGTTTCCGTTCGCGAAGGCTACCGCGTGTGGCATGGCGCTTCGCACCTGGATGATGGCCGTATGGCACCAGTGGTCGGGGAGCAATTCGACGGCTGGAACCAGTCGACCGCGACCGACGGGAAATATAAAGGCGGCGATCACATTCCTGGGATGAACGTCGGCGGTTGGTACGATGCTGGCGACTTCGACCTTGAGGAACCGGCGCAACTGAACGTGATTCAGAGTCTGGCTCTAGCATATCGCGAATTTAATCTCAAGTACGACGAGCTTACGGTGGATGAAGTCGCGCGTGAGGTTGAGATGCACCGTCCCGATGGAGTGCCGGACACGGTGCAGCAAGTCAAGCACGGCGCACTGCTCATCCTGGCGCAGTTCCACAATATCGGCCACGCCATCCGTGGCACTCACGAGCCAGATCTGCGCCAGTACACACAGGTGGGAGACGGAGCGTCGAAAACCGACGGCCGCATTTACGATCCGAAGCTCGGCCCGAACGAAACGAGGGGCGACTACTCGGGCAAGCCGGACGATCGCTGGATCTTCACTACGAACAATCCGTTTTTTCAGTGGAATGCCATTGCTGCGCTGGCTGCAGCGGCGGATACGCTGAAAGGCTGGGACGACGCATTAGCGAAAGATTGTCTAGAGACCGCAATCAAAGCATGGAAGGACACGACGGCAAATCCGACGCTTTATCCGACAAGCGCCGGGCCAGACCGAGAGGCTCCCGCAGGTGGTGTGCTCGCTGCGTCTCAGGGTCTGGTCTCTGGCGCGCAAGGTCGTAAGCCAAAGAGCAGTTCGGGTACGCCAACAAATTCTGGCGCGCCAGGCGCTCCGGCAGCTCCGCCCGCTGGCTCCGGCCGGAGCCGATCTTTCGTCGGCATGGACTGGTCCGCGGCTCTGGAACTGACCATCGCCACAAATGGTGCCGAGCCCTACAAATCCCGCCTGAAGGAATTGTTCCCTCAGATGATCACTCCCGAGCAGATGGACTTCAATGGTTGGAAAGCAGTCCGGGCATTGCCTTACTTGGATACGAGCGCGAAAGATCAAATGCGCGAAGCGGTGAAAACATACATGGCGGGTTTGGACAAGCGGCTGGACGAGACCCCGTTCGGTGTGCCCCCGAGCCTGGGCACCTGGGGCGGATCGGGCGCCGTGGTGGACATGGCCATCCGAATGTATTTCCTGCACAAGACGTTTCCGGATCTCGTGGGCCCCGAGTACACACTTCGCGCCGTCAACTACATTCTCGGCACGCACCCGGTATCGAGCACTTCGTATGTAGCTGGCGTCGGTACGGTCTCGAAGACGAAGACGTATAGCAACAATCGTGCCGACAATGCTTACATCCCGGGTGCCGTGATTCCCGGATACATCATCATCAAGCCCGATTTTCCGGAGTGCATCGACGACTTCGGATTCCTGTGGTTCGAGGATGAAGCCGTCGTGGCCGGGTCGGCAAGCTGGGTCGTGGCCGGCAACGCTGCGGATGCAATCATTAAGGAATCGAAGTAGGCCCAGTACTAAAGGCGCTGGAACAGGAATAGTCTTGCTCGATGCGGCTCAAAGGGCGAAGGTTCGATCATTCCTGGTCTTCTCAGCAAGCTTTAGTCTGGTACTCAGGACCAGTTCGATTTTTTCGATGTTCGCGGACGACGAGTCTAGGAGTACAAATGACCCACTACAAAATTTTCGCGCTGGCCGCAGTCATCATTGTCATTCTAGCCTCCACCTCAATGTCGCAGGACGCTTCTAGCCTGCCATACATGAATCCCAAGCTCACTCCTGAAGAGCGCGCGGCCGATCTCGTCCACCGCATGACGCTTGAAGAGAAAGCCTCACAGCTTGTGAATCAGGCACGAGCCGTCCCGCGCTTGAATATTGCTTCTTACGATTGGTGGAGTGAAGCCTTGCACGGAGTCATTTCCGATGGGGTGACCGAATTCCCGGAACCCATTGGTCTGGCCGCGACCTTCGATGTCCAACGCATTCATGAGATGGCAACGGCCATCGGCATTGAAGGGCGAATCAAACACACTCAGCACGAGCGCGCGGGACACTCCAACATTTTCGAGGGCCTCGATTTCTGGGCGCCCAACGTTAACATCTTTCGCGATCCCCGCTGGGGACGCGGCCAGGAAACCTACGGCGAAGATCCCTTTCTGAGCGCTCGGTTGGCCGTCGCGTTTGTCACAGGTATGCAAGGTGATGATCCCCATTATTACCGCGTCATCTCCACGCCCAAGCACTATGCCGTTCATAGTGGTCCCGAGCCCACGCGCCACTTCACCGACGTAGACGTCAGCAAACACGACGAGGAAGACACGTACTTGCCAGCATTTCGCGCGGCCCTCGTTGAGGGCAAGGCGGGTTCCGTCATGTGTGCTTACAACGCGATCAATGGCGAGCCTGCGTGCGCGAGCCAGTTTCTGCTGCAGCATACCCTTCGCGGCGCTTGGAATTTCCAGGGTTATGTCGTTTCTGACTGCGACGCTGTTCGCAACATCTTTAACGGCCACCACTACCGCCCGACGCAGCCACAGGCCTCGGCAATCTCAGTGATCCGCGGCATGGACAACGAGTGCATCGACTTCGCAAAAGTGAGTGACGATCACGATTACAAACCCTACATCGAGGCCGTGCAGCAGGGATATCTTCCGGAAAGCTCGGTCGACACTGCTCTCATTCGTCTCTTTACGGCTCGCATCCGTCTCGGAATGTTCGATCCGCCCGCGACGGTGCCCTACATGAACATCGACGAGAAGCAACTTGACAGCCCCGCTCACCGCGAGCTTGCGCGTCACATGGCCAACGAATCGATGGTTCTGCTTAAGAACGATGGCGTCCTCCCGCTGAAATCTGCCAAGCGCATCGCGATTATCGGCCCGCTCGCCGATCAAACCGCCGTCCTGCTCGGCAACTACAACGGCAGTACCTCGCACACAGTTACTGTGCTGGAAGGAATGAAAGCCGAGTTTCCGGAGGCAAAGATCACCTACGTGCCCGGCACTCAGTTTCTTTCCAATCAGGCAGACCCCGTGCCGGCATCTGTGTTGACCACTCCGGATGGCAAACCCGGCCTCAAAGCCGAATACAGTTCGCGTCCCACCTTCGACGCCAAGCCGACGCCTCTCACGTCGCGGGTCGAGTCCTCCGTAAATCTGAACGAGAGCAATGTCCCCGAACAGGCGAAAGGAATTGCCGGTCTGTCGGTGCAGTGGACGGGATCTCTCAACCCCACGGCAAGCGGCGACTATCTGTTGGGACTCAGCGTCGACGGCTTCGGTCGGCTGTCCGTCGATGGCAGGGAGATTACGACGCTCTGGGGCAAGAACATTAATCTGAGCCCCGTGCACCTCGAAAAAGGTCACCCCGTGAAGCTTGAGATCCGTTACGGCCGCACCGGAGAGGGCAAGCCACAAGCGAAGCTGCTGTGGACACGCGTAACCAATGTGCCCGACCCCGCGGCAGTGGCGGCGGCGAAGAATGCCGATGTCGTCGTCGCTGTCGTCGGCATTACCAGTCGCCTTGAGGGCGAAGAGATGCCTGTGAGTCAGCCTGGTTTTTCCGGGGGCGACCGCACCAGCCTCGATTTACCAACGCCTGAAGAAGATCTGCTTGAGGCACTCGCCGCAAGTGGCAAGCCTCTCGTCGTGGTGTTGATGAACGGCAGTGCGCTCAGCGTGAGCTGGGCGAAGGAGCGCGCCAACGCCATCCTCGAATCCTGGTATTCCGGCGAAGAAGGCGGAGCCGCTATCGCTGAAACCCTCAACGGCAAGAACAATCCCGCTGGACGCCTTCCTGTCACCTTCTACAAAGATGTTCGTCAACTTCCGCATTTCGAAGATTACTCAATGAAGGGACGCACCTATCGCTACTTCGAGGGCGAACCACTCTGGCCGTTTGGATTCGGCCTCACCTATACCAGCTTCGCTTACAGCGATCTCAAGCTGCCCGATACGCCACTGAACGCCGGTGATCCATTGCACGCCTCCGTCACAGTCGCGAACACTGGGAAGGTTGCCGGAGACGAAGTCGTCGAGCTGTACCTGCAGTTTCCCGACGTTTCCGGTGCGCCGCGGCGCGCACTTCGCGGATTTCAGCGCGTCCATCTCGATCCCGGAGCAAGCCAGAAGGTGGAATTCCAGTTGAACCCGCGCGACCTCAGCATGGTTACTGATCTTGGGGACATCATCGTGGCAAAGGGCAAGTACAAGGTCTCCATCGGGAGCGGCCAACCCGGAACCGGAGTTTCTTCAGTCAATGGGGATCTTGAAGTCAAAGGACAAATCATTCTGCCAGAGTAGTACGGTCAAGGGAATGAGGCGATATGCATTCCAAATGCTTAAGAAAAATCCTTTTGGTGTTTGTCTCTGCTAGTAGTGCGTGGGCGCAGGAACCGAACTCCTGCGCGAAGCTGACAAACTTCAAAGCCGATCATGTTGAAATCACCAAAGCGGCGGCCGTTGCTGCTGGAACCACCGAGGCGATTCCCTGGAACCAGACTCGCACCGCACCTCTGCCAGCATATTGCCGCGTCGAAGGCGTGATGAACCGGCGAACTGGAGTCGACGGAGAAGAATTCGGAATCATTTTTGCCTTGGCCATGCCCGATCAATGGAACGGCGATTTGCTGATGCAAGGTGGGGGCGGTAGCAACGGCATTGTACTTGCGCCCCTCGGATTGAACGCTGCTGGAGACACGCCTGGACTCATACGCGGATTCGCCGTTGTAAGCACGGATTCAGGTCATAAAAGCCGCCACCCGGGATTTGATTTCGGTTTCGAGCGCGATGAGCAGGCTTATCTGGATTTTGCTTACCTCGCGAATGCCGAGGTCGCTGCATTAGCCAAACAACTGATCGCCCAACACTACGGCAAACCGGCAGCCTTTTCGTATTTTTCTGGATGCTCCACCGGCGGGCGCGAAGGCATGATTCTTTCGCAGCGTTATCCCACAGTATTCAACGGCATTATCTCCGGCGACCCCGCGATGCGCACTGGGTTTTCCAATCTCGCGATCGGCCGATGGATTCCGATTGCCTTCAATCAAGCTGCTCCGAAAGACGCAAACGGGAAACCAATCATCGAACAGTCGATTACAGACAATGATCGCAAGCTGATCAGGGATGCTCTCATCAAACACTGCGACGCCAAAGATGGTGTCGCCGACGGCTTAATCTCCGATCCGCTAGGGTGCGACTTTGACCCTGAGATTTTGGCGTGTAAAGGCGAAACGAATAACTCCTGCCTGGCTCCGGAAAAAACGGCTGCCATCAAGAAAGCCATGGGAGGGCCGAAGACTTCGAGTGGAACCCAAGTCTATGCTGGATTCCCTTACGACACCGGCATCACGAACGGTCCGCCGTTCCGCGGATTGCTTTCACCCGGACCCGGCATTTTTGGGCCTGCGACGACGGACATGACAATCGACATTGATAAGGAAGCTCTGTCGGCCAGCCGACCGCTCGTGGATTCGATGTCCACGAATTTGACAACCTTCTCCGCCCACGGAGGGAAATTAATCTTCTACCACGGCGATAGCGACCCGTGGTTCTCGCCTCTCGACACGTTCGAATACTACAAGAATATGGCGGCTGCAAACGGAAGCCTCGACGCCGTGTCGAAGTGGAGTCAGTTCTATCTCGTTCCTGGGATGAGCCACTGTGGAGGAGGTCTGGCGCTGGATCAGTTTGATTTGTTGGGCGCAATGGTGAACTGGGTAGAAAATGGCAAAACGCCAACATCAGTGGTGGCGACTGGAAAGGCCTTTCCTGGGCGCAGCCGACCGCTGTGTCCTTATCCGAAGCACGCACAGTACAAGGGGCAAGGAGACACGGAAGACGCAACCAACTTCGAGTGCCGTTAAATTTTGTTACTTCCGCTAAAAGGACATCGCTTCTTATGCGTTCACTTATGCGTTCACTTCTCGTAGGCTTCACGCTGGCCGTTATGTGCATCACTGCGCCGAAGCTGGCTGCCCAGAAAGTCGAATTGTCGATTGATGCATCCAAAACCGGCGCGAAGATCGACCGCAACATTTTCGGGCAGTTCGCGGAGCATCTTGGACACGGCATTTACGAAGGCATTTGGGTCGGGCCTGACTCCAAGATCCCGAACACTCGTGGCATTCGTAACGATGTTGTGGGCGCCCTCAAAGCGATCAAGGTTCCGAACGTTCGTTGGCCCGGTGGCTGCTTCGCCGATGAGTATCACTGGCGTAAGGGCATCGGCCCTCAACGATCAGTAACTCTCAACCCTAACTGGGGCGGAGTGACTGAGGCAAACACGTTTGGCACGCATGAGTTCATGGACTTCATCGATCAGATCGGGGCGGAAGCGTATGTCTCGGTGAATGTCGGTTCCGGGACTCCCCAGGAGGCGTCCGAGTGGCTGGAATACATGACGGCTGCAGCACCGACCACGCTGGTAAAAGAACGGGCCGCCAACGGGCATCCAGCTCCATACAAAGTCGCCTTGCTCGGCATCGGTAACGAAAGCTGGGACTGTGGCGGCAACATGACGCCCGACTATTACGTTAGCCAGATGAAAATCTACAGCCGCTTCGTGAGGAACTTCAATCCCGCGCAACAGGACAAGCAGCAGATGCTGAAGATCGCCGTGGGTCCGGGCGGCGACGGCCCGCGATGGACCGATTGGACGGAAACCGTCATGAAAGCGTATCAGCAACACACGTGGAGCTGGGACATCAACGGACTCTCCATGCACAACTACACGGTGGTGCACTGGCCGCCTTCCTTTACCTCGGTGGGATTTAGAGAAACTGAGTACAGCCAGATCCTCAAATCCACTTTAGAGATGGAAGGCCTCATCAGCAAGCACTCGGCGATCATGGATAAGTATGACCCGGAAAAGAAGGTAGCGCTCATTGTTGACGAGTGGGGAGGCTGGTACGCGCCCTTACCGGGCAGCAATCCGGGATTTCTGGTCCAACAGAATAGCCTGCGCGACGCGATTCTCGCAGCCCTCAACCTTAATATCTTCGCCCGCCATGCCGACCGCGTACGCGGCGCCAATATAGCGCAGATGATCAATGTGCTGCAGGCGATGATCATGACAGACAGAGAGAAGATGGTCCTGACTCCAACCTATTACGTCTTCAAGATGTATGTGCCGTTCCAGGACGCCACGTTCATACCAGTGGCGTTCGACGCCGGTTGGTACACGCATGGCGCCGTGGCCATACCACGCCTGGATGCGATCGCGGCGAAAGACACGAACGGTAAGTTGTGGCTGGAGATTACCAATCTCGACCCCAACGAGCCGGTCGAAGTGGAAGCGGGTCTGGCCGGTATTGCGGCAAAATCGGCGAGCGGAGAAACTCTGACCGCAGCGAAGATGGACAGTGTAAATACTTTCGACGCAGCTAACACAGTCATGCCAAGGCGGATCTCAGCGACGGTGCAGAGTGGCAAGCTGATTTTGAAATTGGAGCCTAAGTCTATAACCGTCGTCTCAGTTGAGCAGTGACGCCCGCAGGGTTGATCTGGCGGATGGCAAGTCTGAAACTGCGAAATTATCGCTGGGCCGGCGCTATGGTTCACATTCGATAGCAACAAAGGAGGAAAAACATGCGGCGATTCGCAATACTGGTCTTCCTGTCTTTGAGTTTTTGTTGGGCACAGGAATCAGGCAATTTTCAACCCTCTACGACGAATGTCTGGGCAGCGGAGTATCCACGGGTTGACAGCACCGGCAGAGTACAGATTCGCGTGAAAGCTCCCGATGCTACAAAGGTCCGACTGAACTTCTGGAGCGGCCCGAAAGTGGACATGGAGAAACAGGAGGACGGATTCTGGACGGTTACCACTGCGCCGCTGGTTCCTGGTTTCCACTATTACACGCTGGTCATCGACGGTGCCGAGGTGAGCGACCCCAACACTCACGCCTTCTTCGGGGGAGGAAAGCCCGCAAGTGGCGTAGAAGTTCCGGAGCCGGGCTCTACATATTATTCGGTTCAAGACGTGCCCCACGGCCAAGTCCGCGAGGTTTGGTACAGTTCGAAGGTGACGGGAACCTGGCGGCATGCCTTGGTCTATCTGCCGCCGAATTATGATGCCCAAATAAAAGCGCGCTATCCGGTGCTCTATTTACAACATGGCGCCGGCGAGGACGAGACCGGCTGGGTCCGTCAGGGCAATGCCAACTTCATCCTGGACAATTTGATCGCGGCCAAGAGTTGCAAGCCGATGATCGTCGTGATGGCCTATGGCTACGCGCACCGCGCGGGCGAGGCGCCTGTCGATCTGTTCGCAAAAGGGTTTGGATCGCCTGAAATGTTGAAGGCGATGCAGGATATGGCGGCGGCATTCGAAGGTGATGTAACACAAGTCCTGATCCCCTACATTGATTCCACCTTCCGCACGTTACCCGACCGCGAGCATCGTGCGATGGCAGGCCTCTCGATGGGAGGTATGCAGACCTTCCAGATTACTCTGGATCATCTCGATCTCTTCTCTTACATCGGCGGCTTCAGTGGAGCGGGCGGGATGCTCGTGCTTGGAAATCGGAAACTGGATCCCAAGACCGACTACAACGGAGTGTTCGCTGATCCCGCAGCATTCGGAAAGAAAGTGCACTTGCTCTGGATTGGCGTGGGGACGAATGAACCGGAGAGAATGCGCGCGGGACTCCAGAGACTGCATACGTCGCTTCTCGAAGCAAACATTCAACACATTTTCTACGAATCGCCGGGCACGGACCACGAATGGCAGACCTGGCGCCGCGATCTGAAGGATTTTGCACCGCGACTCTTCTGATCCAGCCCAGGCTCGATGGTCGAGGCTCTGGGATCCTGAGAGTGTGGAAGAGGTGTGTAAGCCTTACTCACTACAGCATTTTGTAAGTAAATTTACTATTTTCAGTTGGATAGACTAAACGCTGGTAGGTATAAATTGGCGCAAAGTCCGTTGCGTCTGCTGCCCAGGTTGATTGCATGCGGACAGCGATCCCAGTTAGCTGCGTATTTTATGGGTTTTTGAAAATGGTGCCGGGAGGGGGAATCGAACCCCCAAGACCCGAAGGTCGGCGGATTTTGAGTCCGCTGCGTCTGCCAGTTCCGCCATCCCGGCGCGTTGTTTTATCTTACCGGATGGCAGGGGCTGAAATCCAATTGTGACTCGAGGTTGGCGTGCTTCAATCTTCTGTCGTTAGTCTCGATCTATGGTTCGATCGGCAGAGCATTTTTGACCGCCGCGGGCGCGAGCGGCAGTTCGACGCGAAAGGTTGAGCCCTTGCCCACATTGCTTTCCACCGCCACGGCCCCGCGATGCTGCGAGACGATCCAGCGTGCAATGGCCAGCCCGAGTCCGGCACCTCCAAGGGCTCGGCTCCGGGCCTTATCGACGCGATAGAAGCGCTCGAAGATTTTGTCCTGCTCCGGTTCGGCAATTCCGACGCCGCTATCCTGCACGGAAATCATCGCGTTCTCGCCGCTTTGTTTCAGACACAGCTCCACGGTTCCGGGGGTCGGAGTGTATTTGAAGGCGTTGTCGAGAAGAATGTCGACCACACGCCGCAGCGCGGTCTCGTCACCCAGGACAAACAATTCTCTTTCTTCGATGTTTGCCGTGAACTGCAAATTGCGGATGGAGGCGACGTGGCGCCATCCTTCCACTACTCCGCGCAGAGTCTCGCGTAAATCCACCGGACGCAGGTTGAGCGTTTCCCGGCCCGAGTCGGCGCGGGCCAGAGAGAGGAGTTGCTCGATGAGGGAGGTGGTGCGTTCCGCTTCGAGCAGGATGTGCCGCAAGGCTTCGCGGTATTCCGGTTCGCCGCGTGACCGGCGCAGCGCAAGTTCCGCCTCGGTGCGGACGAGAGAAATTGGAGTGCGCAGCTCATGCGAGGCGTCGGCGGTAAATTCCGTGATGCGGAGAAAAGCAGTCTCGATGCGGTCGAGCATTTCGTTCAGGGTGTCGGATAAGCGCTGGAGCTCGTCGCCGGTGTTCAGCTTTTCCAACCGGCTGCTCAGATTCGCGCCGCTGATGGCGCGGGCGGTTCGCACCAGGGCATCCATGGGAGACAAGGCCTTTCGACTCAGCCAATACCCGCCGCTGGCCGCCAGCAGAAGCACAAGCGGCGCGAACATCAGCAGGTAGGAGCGGAACTTGTGCAAAATCCCCACAACATCGTCGATCAACAGGCCAGTTTCCACCGTGTAAACGCGGCCATTCACCTCCAGCCTTTCAACCATAAAGCGGTAGGGTTTGTAGCCGAGGTGGCGGTTTTCGAAGAAAGGCTGGCTGATCGTGTTCGGTTCAAAGGTGGGCAACGGGTTCGCCTGCAGAAAAGGAGAGCGGTAGATCCACACACCATAACCCAAATAAATCTGGAGGTAGTTGCCGGAGTGTTCCAAGTCGAACGCTTCGGCTGCTTCCTCCTGCAGCTTGGCGACGGAAGCGTCTTTCTTCTGCGCCGCCATGAAGTTCTTCAGATCGTCGGCCTGGCTTTCCAGACTATCGTCGACGATGTCGTAGAGTTTCTGGTGCAGGGTGAACCACATGCCGGCTCCGAAAATGAGCTGGGCGAGGGCAAAGATGGCCACATACCAGAGAGTAAGGCGCAGACCGATAGAAAGTTTTTTCATGCCTGGCTATCCGGACGGATCATGTAACCCACGCCGCGAACCGTATGAATCAGTTTGGCGCGGCCGGGAGGATCGATTTTGTTGCGCAGCAGATGCATGAACGCATCCAGAGTATTCTCTTCGATCTCGCGGTCAAAGCCCCACACCGCTTCGATGAGCGCCCGGCGGGAAACCACCTTGCCCGCCCGGAAAACCAGTCGCTCGAGCAAATTGTATTCCGTGCGGGTCAGGGGAATGCGCATGGGACCCCTCGAAACTTCGCGGCTGGCCGGCTCGAGTACCAGATCGGCCACCCGCAGGGTGGATTCCGCGGCAGCCATGGCGCGGCGCTGTACGGCTCGCAAACGGGCCAGCAGTTCCTCGAAAGAAAACGGCTTGGTCATGTAATCGTCGGCCCCGAGGTCAAGCCCGCGGACAATGTCCGGCACTGAGTCCTTGGCGGTGAGCATGAGAACGGGAGTGCGGATCTTCTCCGCCCGCAGGCGCCTGGCCATTTCGTAGCCGGTCAGTTTGGGCATCATGATGTCGAGAATGATGACGTCGAACTCGTAGGATTTGGCGAGGGCCAGCCCTTCGGCGCCATCGAACGCGCAGACTGCCGAGTGTCCCTCCTCGGTGAGCCCCTTACGGAGAAGCTCAGCCATACGGGCTTCGTCTTCAACGATCAGTAACTTCATCGGCAACCCATTTTCGATGCGCCCGGAGTGGGCGAGGCCGCGGCCCTTCAGTGCCCCGAATGAAGTCTAGAACGGAAGCCGGGACGGACCTCCAAAATAATCCTATTGACCCAATAATCTGCCAATCTGAAGAAATTTTAACTTTCCTTTCATCAGGGCGTCACAAGGCCTGACTACAGTTCGTAGTCATCTCGACGCGCTGACAATCCAGGGTGACGGAGATCACGGCCTCCGCAAAGACTTGCCCTTCCCACGGGTCGGCGGCGAGATTCCCTCGGTTTGACAGATCTGGTCGCAGTTCAAGTCGTTGCGGTTTTAGTCGCCGCGGTTCCAGTCGTCGCAGTTCTAGTTCAAGGAGCTGACGTATATGAAGCCCGAGCCCTCCCCCAAGAGTATCTCCCTTCGTTTAAAGTTCGCCGCTGTTCTCGTCCTCAATGGTTTACTTCTGGCACTCGGGACCCCGGCGCTATTCGCGCAGGTGGATCGCGCCGAACTGGAAGGCACGGTGACCGATCCAGCGGGAAGAGTGGTGGGCGGAGCCACTGTCAAAATTCTGGCAGTGGACACCGGACTCGGCCAGGAACAAGCGACCAACGCAAAGGGATATTACCGTTTCCCCGGTCTCGCAGTCGGCCGCTATCGAGTGAGCGCGGGTGATACAGGGTTCAAGACGAAAGTCATCGACGAGGTGATCCTGCTAGTGGGCCAGACGCGCACACTGGATATCGCGCTCGCCGTCGGCGCGATTAAAGAGGAAATCGAGGTCCATGCCTCAAACGCTCCGGAGGATCGGACATCCGCTGAAGCCGCCACCGTGATCGACTCAGAGCAGATCGCCAATCTACCCAACAACGGGCGCGACTGGGCCAGCTTCACGCTTCTTGCCCCGTTCGCCCAGGACGACGGCGGCGGCGACCAGCGGACCATCCGCTTTGCCGGCCGCGCCCGCGACGACAACAACTTTTCCATCGATGGAGTGGATGCGGGCGGTATTCAGGAACAGGCCCAGAAATCGCAAACTCGCCTGCAGATTTCCCAGGATGCTGTCGAGGAGTACCGCGTCAACAGTGCACTGTATGACGTGGAGTACGGCACTCAGGCGGGAGGGCAGATCGATGTTGAAACCAAGCACGGCACCAACGCATACCACGGGACCGTGTTCGGCTATTTCAGAAACTCGATCTTTGATGCCCGCAATTTCAACGACTACGACGTCAACGGCAATCCTGCGATTCCCCCATTTCGCATGGGACAGTACGGGTTGACCTTCGGGGGGCCGATCCAGAAGAACAAGACTTTTTTCTTTATCAGCTTCGAGGGGCTGCGCCAGCTACAGTCGATCACGCAGCAATTCCCCGTGCCAGCCGGCTTTGGCCAGAACAACATCGTCTCAAAATCAAGTCTCACTTATCAGCAACTGGTTTTGAAGACCTCTCCACAGATGTGCGCCATCATGCAAGCGTACCCGTGGCGAGCCTCCGCAGCCGCCGCAGGTCCCATCAACGGTTGTTCTGCACGCTTTGTATACCCCGACGCTGCTTTCCAGTGGCTGGGGCAAGATCCGACCGCATCTAATTATGACCCCAACGCTGACTTTCTTACGGCTCCCACTCCCACCACCGTTCATGAAGATTCCTGGCTGGTCAGGATTGACCATCAAATCAATGAAAAGACATTGCTCTATGGTCGCGCCCAGCGCGACATAAGCTTGGTTGATGCCCCCAACGGAGGGAGTCTCCCAGGGGACAAGGTTCAGACCATCAACCACCCTGCGAATTATCTGATTGCGCTGGAACGCACCTTCACCCCAAGCCTGTTCAACGAGGTCAAGGGCTACATTAACCGCGCGCCCTTCCACAATCCTCAATCGAGCATACTTACCTATGCGGTCAGTACCCCCAATAATTTCGTTTCGCTGAACGACAACACGGCGGACATCGAAATCGGCTCCACGTTTGGATTGATCGACAACCTCACTTGGGTTCACGGTCGCCACGCATTCAAGTTGGGCATGGAGTACCGCCGAGTGCGGCTCAATCAGGGCCAGACCGCCGACAATGTTCTTAGCTTCTCCAGCGAAGGTGACATGGTAAATGCAAATCTCTCCAAGATTGCCTTCATCGCTCCCTGGTGCTGTCACGGGCTGCGCCGCAATTTCATCATGCCGTATTTTCAGGATGAATGGAAAGCTACCCCGACCCTCACACTGACGGCGGGGCTGCGCTGGGATTATTACGGAGTTGCCCACGAGGCCACCAATCGGACCACGGTTTTCGATCTGAACCAGTTTCACGGAGTGTGTCTCGGTTCAGGCTCGTTTAATGTGCTGCCGGTGGCGCCGAGCCTGGGCCCGATCAATACCCCACCCTGTCCTAAGGATCCGGGTTTGTACAATCCGAATTACAAGAACTTTGATCCGAGACTCGCGCTGGCCTGGGCTCCCAGTGCCCTGCATGGGAAAACTGTTTTTCGCGCGGGCGTCGGCATCTATCACGGCGCGGCGCAGAATGATGACCTAAATGCCGGACTTGAAAGCGATACGTTTCGAGTAACACTCAACAACCCCGGTGCGTTGCTCCCGGCTTATGAGCAAACGACTCCGGACCTTTCGGGACTTACCGGCGTACAAAAGGCAGCAGCTCATCCTCGTGCTTTGCAGCGACAGGGCCGCCGGGACCTGTATGCGGAAACGTGGGGGCTGACCCTGGAGCATCAACTGCCCGCCAATTTTTTGGCATCGGCGCAATATCTCGGAAGCCGCGGTGTGCGATTGTTTTCGCGCGGAGGCGTGAATCTCTGCACCAGCCCCGTAACGCCCAACATCCTTCCCGGACAACCGGCCACCGACACAACGGATTGTGAGCGTACGTTGGACCCGTACTATCTTCCTGACACTAGTCCTAATGCTTCGCCTGGACTTAACACCTCCGATCCTTTTGGGTCTGTCGACAGCAAGAAGGATATCGGCTCGAGTACGTATAACGCGCTTGGGTTATCTCTTGAGCGCAGCTTCAGCAAAGGGCTTGAGTTCCAAGGACGCTACACCTGGTCCCACTCCATCAACGACGGATCCGTCGGAGGTGGCGAGTCGAACGGGCCGGAAAACGTCAACTGTCTGCAGTGCGATAAGGGACCCAGCATCTTCGACATTCGTCACAATGTAACCGTGAACGCGGTCTATGAGCTCCCGTTTGGGCCCGGAAAAACGTACCTCAATTCTCCTGGAGCACTCGGCAAAGTGGTGGGAGGCTGGCAGCTGAGCAGCATCGGCCTTTGGCATACCGGGCATCCGTTGACCGTATTCATGGACCTGAGCGGCGGTGTAAATAACGGTATAAGTGTCCCCTCTACAAACCCGGTTTCTGCCTTCAATGGCCAACCGTTTACCTTCCTTCTTCCCGACGGCAACGACCAGACGACCCAGCGGCCTGACATCGTCCCGGGAGTGCCATTGACCCTTCCGCATCCAACCCCGCTCACGCCCGTCTCCACCGGAACCCCGCTCATCAACTTCGCTGCGTTTCAACCTCCGCCCACGGATGCGAACGGAAACTTCACGCGGTATGGCAATGAGCCTAACGGGGCCATTCGTGCCCTGGATTACTGGCAAATCGATCTCGCGCTCACCAAGGAGACTAAAGTCACCGAGCGCGTCTCGATGGAATTCGCGGTACAGGCCTTTAATATTTTCAACCACGTCCAACTGGGCGATACGGGCGCACTGAATGTCGTCTACAACACTGCGGTCAATTCATCGGCTGGCTTCCTCACACCTCAGAACGGTTTCGGGATCGTCAGCTCGACGGTAAATTTCAACAACAACAACGACAATGCCGCTTCCCCGAACACCGGCACGGGACTGCCGCGGCAGCTTCAATTTATGGTTCGCGTCAAGTTCTAAGCGACGGAGGGATGGTGTTGCGCGTACTCAGCTTAGGGGACGAGCTGAGTTCTGCCCGCCATGTGCGCTCGCCTGGGAGCGAATACGCGAAGAACGAGCGAACCATCGTCAGCAGCATCGCGTTCTTCGCTTCCCTAGAAAGCAGCGCAAGTTCGGCCGTGGCCGCGCGAGCGCGAAGTAACTTCTCTTTTGTCAACGATGCGCTGATCGTGGTCGTAGTCATTAACCCTTGCCTTTGCTCGGAGGAAAATAGGTTCCGACTTTGCGTTCCATCCCCAAGGTTATTCCCTCAGGATGCCGTCCATTCACAATGGCCACATGCACTCCCGCTTCGCTGGCCAGTTTCGCGGCCTTTAACTTCGAGAGCATGCCGCCTCGGCCGAGCTTGCTCTTGCCGTTGCACTGCGCCTCCAGAGCGGCCGTCAGCTTGCGAACTACACGCAGCAGACGGGGCTTCTTGCGCCCGTTGGGAACCAGGAAACCGTCGACGTCGGTGAGCAGAAGCAGCCAATCGGCTTGGACGGCGGTTGCGAGCAAGGCGCTCAACTCGTCATTGTCGCCGAAAGCTCCCACCAGTTCGCGCACCGAGACGCTGTCGTTTTCGTTGACAATGGGAACCACCCCTAGCGAAACTAGTTCAGCCAGTGCGTTTTGCAAATTGCGGTAGCGGACGGGAGAAGTGAAGTCGTCACTCGAAAGCAACAACTGCGCGACCACTTTCTTGCCGAAGAAGAGGCGCTCGTAGGTGTGCATCAACCGGCTCTGGCCCACGGCGGCGCAGGCTTGCATGGCGGGAACGTCACTGGGCCGCTTCTTTAGTCCAAGGCTCGCGATTCCGGCGGCAATCGCACCCGACGTGACGATCAAGTACTCGTGCTTCGCGAGATCGAATTGATCCACCAGAGCGCGCAGCACATTCGCGTCGATCTGGCCGTCGGGAGCGATCAGACTGGTGCCGACTTTAATGACAACTCGCATAAATGCCGCTTGTTCGCAGGCGGAGAGAATCTTGCGTTCGAGAGCGCTGGGGCACCCGAGCTGGACTACATTAAGAAAGACCAGTGCTCCGAGAATCCACAGCCAGCCTCGGGCAACACTTCTATCGTGCCGTTAGAATGGATTTCTGGCAAGCCGAATCACTTGCCGATGAGGTTGAGAGCCTGAAACTCTATGCCGGCTTCGAATGCGACCAGCCGCTTTTCCGGGCGTGTGGAAAATTACATCCGCTACCGGCCAGGATATCCGCCCGAAGTGCTGAACGCGTTGAAAATGGAATGCGGGCTGACCGCTGCCCACATCATCGCAGATATTGCCAGCGGCAC